>Ga0129312_1000168_pt1 | contig 67273 bp, 66 predicted proteins | sample O827metagenome_FD_94434 | JGI IMG/M metagenome (GOLD analysis project Ga0129312, IMG submission 94434) | Orangutan group fecal microbial communities from Wisconsin, USA - O827 metagenome | ecosystem: Host-associated > Mammals > Digestive system > Large intestine > Fecal | place: USA: Wisconsin... | reverse complement strand
TTGCCATATCCTCATTTCTGGTATGACCGGATCTGGTAAATCAATCGTTCTGCATAACCTCATCTTGTCTCTATTGATGAAAAAGAATCCGGCACAGATGCACTTATATATCATTGACCCAAAAGCAACAGAGTTTGAGTATTACAAGAACCTTGCAGCGTGTACGGTTGTGTCTGAGGTAAATGGTGCGGTTGAATTATTGAAGAACCTTTGTATTGAGATGGATCGCCGCTACTCCGTCCTTGCCTCTACCGGCTGCCGTGACATTGACAGCTACAATGCAAAATTCGCAGACGCTCCTATGAGACGTGACATAGTTTTCATTGATGAGCTGTCCGACCTTATGAGCATGGGCGGTAAATCCGTTGAGGGACATATTGTAAGAATCGCACAGAAAGCCCGTGCCTGTGGCATCCACCTTGTAATCGCCACACAGTACCCTGTTGCAAAGGTTGTTACCGGATTGATTAAAGCCAATATGCCTACGAAGATCTGCCTCCGTGTCGGTACAGTCACAAACTCCATGGTTGCTCTGGATATGGCAGGCGGTGAAAAACTCATGGGGCATGGAGATATGCTTTTCCTACCTAACGGTTCCCTTACTCCGGTAAGGCTGCAAGGTGGGTTCGTTTCAGAGACAGCGATCAACAATATCGTTGGTGGATTGATGAAAAATCAATAAGGAGAGTGTTTAGAATGAACTTAGAAGAAATTCGTACCATAAATGCGTTATGTAGGAATAACATGAACGCGTCTGCCACAGCTCGTGCTCTGTGCATACATCGTAACACATTGACATACCGCATGGATAGAATAACTATGGATTACGACATGGATCCACGCAGTTACAAGGACTTAAAGAAGCTCGAATTGATAGCTTCGGAATCGGTAAAAGATTACCCTGAGTATACGGAGGTTGAGGAAATGCCAGGAAAAACAACAGTAGCTTGCACAAATGAGCAGTATGAGACTATCATCTCTACGATTTATGAGGGATGGGGTTCAATTCAGCCTAACCCAAGGGTTGCAACGGCTCTGGTTGTTGAAGCAAATACAGGATTGAGAATCGGGGATATTCTCTCTTTGAAACTCAATGACATCATACAGGATAGAAACAGATACCGTTTTGACATTGTGGAGCAGAAAACCGGGAAAAAGCGTACTTTTACTGTGCCGGATTCTGTATATGAATATCTCAAAGAATACTGTGATAAATTTGAGATAGGCTACAACTCTATCATTTTTCCAATAACAGAACGGTATATGCAGAAACATCTTGCAAAAGTCTGTGACTACCTCGGCTATGAACACATTGGCACACACTCTTTCCGAAAGATGTTTGCCACAAAGTGTTATGAGGCATCTGGGAATGATATTGAACTCGTCCGTAGGCTCTTACAGCACTCTTCCGTTGCCGTCACAAGGCGTTATATTGGCATCTCAGACGAGAAAGTTGAGAGTGTGCTTAGTAGTTGCGTTGATATTATTTACCGTCCCAAATAAGGCGCACGGAGGCTTGTATGGGTATCAGATTGGTAAGCATTGATGATGTACTTGATGTGATATGCAAATATGAGAACAGACCAATTCAGAGAACGATGGTATATGAGATTGAAAAGCTCAATAGCTGCATATCCACAGACGAACAAATGATTGAGATACAAGGAAATAAAGATATTGATTTTGAAGAATAATGGTTCCTTATAAGATTTGTCTATTTGAGTGTTGGGTAACAAGTTTCTGGCAGTTTTTAATGTGAAAGCTGCCGCCGGTATGAGGGTTGAAAACGGCATACACCATCCCTTTGTTGGCTGACAGGTTTTCTGGCTTTAATGTGAAACCGGATAAGGATTTGTGGGATCTCCTGACACTCGCGTATCTCCGGCGGAACGCACGATGCCGCTTGATAAGAACGTGTTCAAATAGACAAATGCTATAAGGAACCATTGAGGAAATCATAGACTGTATCAAAGATACCGTTGATGTTCTCACAGTATTGAAGCCGGTATATAACTTCAAAGCAAGCGAATAAAGTAGCGTTATTTTATACATTGATGTATAATGGACTAATCATTGAACATGGAGGGTATGTTATGAGCGAAAAGAAAAATAACGCATTGAGTATTTTATCATTAGTCTTGGGAATCGTTGGTTTAATAGCAGTCGTAATTGTTATCGGAATCGTGCCTTGTATTGTTGCATTGACACTCGGAATCATTGCAATCGCAAAGAAACAGAATGTAGGTATGGCTGTCGGAGGTATTGTCACTTCATCAATCGGAATCGTTATCTTTATGATTATACTGTTATCTCCGTCCTCTCCATCTTCCGGCACAGTTACAAAAAATTCTGCCAATAGTGATGCGATTGAAGTCGAAACCGAAAGTTCAGATAGTTCTCAAACTCTGGCAGATATGGTTGATACGGAATTGTACTACTTTGAGGGCATGGGCGATACATACGCATTTGTAGTTGCAATAAACAATTCCAATGTAACAGTGGATGTTGACGCTAACCTTACCGCAAATGGAAGTGACGGTAGCACCATTTCAACATCTTCATCCAACATATACGGCATTGCCCCTGGCAGTTCCTATCCATTATGGAATTACTTTGATGGCATTTCAGTTAATGACATTGATAATATTGATTACTCTATGACTGTTACAAGAAGTTCTGCCATATCTGTGACGGATATGATGGACTGTTCTGTTGAAGCTACCAACTCTGATGGAGTTATCGTAAAAGCAACAAATATTGGAAGTGAGGATATAGACTATCCAGAAGTATTTGCAATCTTTTTCCAAAATGGGAATCCTGTAGGTTTTGGAAACATTTTTTTAGACAATGTATCTTCTGATTGCGTACTCCAAGCAGGACAGACAGTAACAAAGACCATTGAATGTTACTCTGATGGTTCGTTTGATGATGTAAAAGTGTATTATCACGCTACAAAGCGTTGATATAAATGTTTTGAAAGGAGGTCGAGGTTATGTTAGTTATTGGTATTCTTCTTATCATTCTTGGAGCTATTGGTCTACTTCTTGGCATGATGATGTTTGGAGACATTGGTATCGCTTGTATAATCGGTGCCCTTGCAGCTTTGTTGTCAGGTATCGGTTTCTTGCTGTCCAGAAAAAATCAGAAATAAAAGGATATGCCTCTGAAATACGGGGCATTTCTTTTTACCATTGATGTCTAGTCTACTAAACATTATTGCATTGAGTATCGCTTATAAACATTTGTTCAGAAAAACATATATTTGCTATTGACTTTTGAGTTCCATTAGTCTATATTCTACTTATGGTACTCAAAAGAAAGGAGGATGCTATGGGTACTAAGATGGGTAGACCTCTCATTGGGGAAAGACCATTATCTCACGATATTAAGGTTAGGGTTGATGAAGATACCTATGAAAAGCTCGTCGAATATAGTTCCGAGCATAATACTACCATAGCCGAATCGGTACGTGAGAGCATATCCCAAATGTTGAGTAAAAATGAAAAATAGGAAGCTGCACCGCTACCAACGTACACAGCTCCCTATACTCTACCCTCCGTCCGTTCGGACTTCGGTAAATCTGATTATACCATTGTCCTCTACGGAAAACAACCTAACTTCGGAGGATTTTGATTGGATTTTTAATTTGATATTGACTTTTGTACCCACATATTACATTATCTTTTTGTGGGGACAAAATGAAAGGAGGATTGTATATGAGTTCTCGCTTAGGCAGACCAACGGATGCCCCAAAAACTTCTACTATCAAGGTTCGCTTATCGGACAATGATATTGAAAAACTCGATTTTCTGTGTGGTAAAACTGGAAAATCAAAGTCTGAAATAGTCAGGAATGGAATTGATAAGGTTTTTGAGGAAAACAAATAGAGAGTTGCACCGCTACCAACGAACAACTCTCTACAAACACTCTGCCAACACCCCAAGGGTTTTGGTAAATCCTATTATATCAAAATCCTCCGGGGATATCAACCAAAACACGGAGGACAATATTGCATGAATGTAGAAACTGTTAATGAAATCAACAAAGAGGTAAACCACGCTGTCTCAGGACTACATACACTCATTCTGGCATACGGCTTTAATATCTCACCTATGAGGGATTCCGCAAAGAATATGCTCCCGATGTATTCTAATCAGATTGCCGATATGCTCTGTATGATAAATCAGAACCTTGTCAGCGTACAACGTATTTTATCGGAGGTAAACGCGAATGAGCGATTTAACAATAATTGAAAACGACCTCGTACCCGTGTATGTGACTGATACCGGAGAAAAGGTTGTATATGGAACAGAGTTACACGAAGTATTAAAAGTAAAGAGTAATTACAGAGAATGGATCAACCGCAGATTAGCGGACATTGATGCAATCGTAAATGATGATTTTCAAGGCGTCGAAATTTCGACACCTTCTGGTCAGTCCAGAAAAGAGCATATCATACGCCTTGATACGGCGAAAGAAATGGCAATGCTCGAACGTAATGATATTGGCAAGCAGGTCCGCAAATACTTCATTGAGGTAGAGAAAAGGCATAAGCAAGCAACAATAGACCGCTCCCAGTTATCCCCTCAGTTGCAGCAATTCTACGCACTGGCAGATGGACAGGCAAAAATGGAGCTTGAACAGAAACGCCAGGCAGAACATCTCAGCCGCATTGAGCAGACCGTTACCAACATGAAAGAAATCTTCGGTCAGCCTATTGGGGATTGGAAAGCAGAAATCAATTCAAGGGTACGGGAAATCTCCCAGAGATCCGGTATTGATTATCAGGCTCTCTACAATCAACTCTATGGTGAACTAGAGACTACTGCTCACTGCTCTCTCAAACGGTTGCAGGACAACAAAGTTGCTCGCATGGAGAAAGCCGGAAACACCGAAACAGCTATCAAGGACGGCACAACTAAGATTGCTATTATCTACGAGAAACCGCAGCTTAAAGCTATCTTTGAATCCATCGTCAAACGGTATGCTATGAAATACTGCGCATAATGCAAAGGGCAGAGGTTTTATTCCTCTGCCTTTTCTATGAGTTCCCATGCCTTTTCATCGCCAAATTCTTTCCTTACGGCTTTCCATAATCTGAGGTACTTCTTGGATTCTCTGTCCCTTTCAGTCCTTGCCTTATAACGGATGTTTTACCAGTACCGTTGTCTCCAACAAGCTCGATGTTCTTCCCATCCCCCTGCCATTCCTTAATCCCGAAGAGCTGTTTTATCGTGATTTTTGAAATCCTCATGGTGGATTTTCCTTTCTCTGTTTATGGGGTTCGGCAATGCCTTACCCCCAAACCGCTACTGAATTACTGTTACGTTGACTGCCTGCGGTCCCTTGGTTCCGTCAACAACATCAAATTCTACGGACTGTCCCTCTACGAGAGTCTTGTAACCGTCCATCTGCAATGCGCTGAAATGGCAGAACACGTCAACTCCATCTTCGCCGGTAATGAAACCGTAGCCCTTTGCGGCGTTGAACCATTTAACTGTACCTTTTCTCATGGTGCATCTCCTTTCCTCAAAAATATCTATTAAACAATCCTTGCGGATGCTTAACCTATACCAAGTCGTTCTTTCTCCTGATCCAAAAGGTGGCGATATATGTAAAATCCCCACTTGGATTTACCCTCTCGCTTTATGGCATACACATAAAACCACACAGCAGCTTATTGATGAAGTCAACAAAATTTAAGGGAGGTCATGCCTCCCTTTTACTGTATAAATATTCTAAAACAGTGCCAAAAACCAAGTATATTATGCGTATATTATGCAAAATCGTTTGTATCTTGCGTGTATATTATAAGTATATTGCCAGTATATTACTATCAAATTTTTACTCAAACTTACGAACACTTACTGTAAAAATACGCACAATAAAACCCCGGAAACATTGAATTTCCGGGGTTCGTTTTTATTGATTAGCACACACCCTGTGCTAACATAGCATCTACAACTTTCTCAAAACCAGCAATATTAGCACCGGCAACATAGTCTGTATTGCCGCCAATTGTCATGTCATATCTCTTAGCAGCGTCTGAAATGTTAGCATAGATGGTCTCCATGATACCTTTCAGCTTGCCATCAACTTCTTCGAATGTCCATGAAAGTCTTTCAGAGTTCTGGCTCATTTCAAGTGCGGAAGTAGCAACACCGCCGGCATTAGCTGCTTTACCACCAACGAATAATACGCCATTCTCCTGTAAATATTTGGTAGCTTCCAGAGTAGTAGGCATGTTAGCACCTTCTGTTACGGATTTAACGCCGTTAGCAACTAACATCTTAGCATCCTCGATATCCAGTTCATTCTGTGTAGCGCAAGGAAGAGCCAAGTCTACTTTGTACTGCCATACACCATGCTCACCGTTCTGTTTTGCATGATATTCAGCGGAAGGTTTAGCTGCAGCATACTCTGTTAAACGAGCACGTTTTACTTCTTTAATCTCTTTTAATAATGCAACATCGATTCCTTCGGGATCATAGATCCAGCCTGTTGAATCAGAACATGTAACAACCTTTGCTCCTAATTCCTGAGCTTTTTCGATTGCGTAAATTGCAACATTACCGGAACCGGAAACAGCTGCTGTCTTTCCTTCAAGGCTCATGCCGTGATCTTTCCATAATGCGTTTGTCAGGTATAATAAACCATAACCGGTAGCCTGAGTACGTGCTAAAGAGCCGCCCCATGTAAGTCCTTTACCTGTTAATACGCCTTCGAACATTCCCTGAATTCTCTTGTACTGGCCAAACATGAAACCGATTTCACGAGCGCCTGTTCCGATATCACCGGCAGGGACATCGATATCAGCACCGATGTATTTGCCAAGCTCTGTCATAAAGCTCTGGCAGAATGCCATGATTTCTCTATCTGATTTGCCCTTAGGATCGAAATCAGAACCACCTTTACCACCACCGATCGGAAGTGTTGTCAGTGAGTTTTTGAAAATCTGCTCAAATCCTAAGAATTTGATAATACCTAAGTTTACAGAAGGATGAAGTCTTAATCCTCCTTTGTAAGGTCCAATTGCATTGTTAAACTGTACACGGAAACCGCGGTTAACCTGTACCTGTCCGTTGTCATCCACCCACGGAACTCTAAACATAATCTGACGATCCGGCTCAGTAATTCTTTCAAGGATTGCATTCTTTCTGTAAAGTTCCTCATTTGCATCGATTACCGGACGCAAAGAATCCAAAACTTCTGTTACTGCCTGTAAAAATTCAGGCTGATCTGCGTTTTTCTTCTGGACGATCTCCAGCACTTCATCAACATATGACATGTGACATGTCCTCCTTTAGTTTATATATAATTTACAGAGCTGGTACGCCTTTGCACCTTTTTTCATTATACATGCATCATCTGTATTTAGGCAAGCAAAATTTTAACACGGTAACGCGAAAAAACCTTAATCTTCGAATGGATACTTCAATCCGATTTCTTTACGGATATGATCCATCTGTTTCATAATAATCATCGTATCTGCATGTGACATTTCCGAACATTCTTTTTTATGCCATTTCAATGCCTTTTTACATGCTTCGATTTCATATTCATAGCCTGTTATCTGCTTAGGTGCCTTTTTAAACAGCTTCCTCTTGTAATCCTTATCATAGACGGCAATGGATTCAAAATTATTGATGTTTTCAATAACGATCACACCTTCTGTTCCCTGTATGATTCCCTTTCTGTCTCCTACCGTTTCCATAGACGTATTGAGCACAGCCATGGAACCATCCTGATAACGGATCGTAATGCTGTCATGTGCATCCACGCCCTCTTTCGTCATGACCGCAACCGCATGAATATCATCTACAGACGATGATTTGAACATATCCGCAAACGTCAGTGCATAAACTCCGACATCCAACAATGCTCCCCCGGCCAGATCTGCGTTTATCAGACGTTCTTTATGAAGCATCGGATAAGACAGGTTTGCCGTGATCATACGCGGTGTACCGATCATTCCACTCTTTATCACCTTTTGGATAGTCTCAGCCATAGGCATATAGCGCACCCACATAGCTTCCGTAATAAAAACACCTTTCTTTCTTGCATATGCAAGCAGCTCCTCTGCCTCTTCAGCATTGACGCAAAACGGCTTTTCTACCAAAACCGGCTTTCCGGCATCAATACACATCTTGGCATGCTCATAATGGAACGGATGCGGTGTTGCTATATATACAAGCTCTACAGCCGGATCCGAAAGCATGTCCTCATAACTTCCATATGGTCTGGTAACCTGATGAATGGAAGCAAACTCCATGGCTTTATCAATACTTCTGGATGCCACTGCATACATTTCAGCACCACGCATTCTGGAAACCGTATCTGCCATAATCGCCGCAATCCTGCCGGCACCAATAATACCAACTTTCAATTTTGCCATAATATCCACCTCTCAGCTAATACACTTCTTTATTTTTTGTCGTGATCCCGGATATCTGTCTCGTGACTTTTTATCCTGTGATAATATCATTTTAGCAAAGAAAAAAGCTATTGCAAAGTACTTTTGCAATAGCTTTTTATTTACCAGCTTTTTATTTACTGATCAATTACTGGATATCAACAAAATCGGATTTTACATAACCGGTCTTGCCATTATAGTCAATCTTGCACCAACCATTGGCATTTTCATAAAGTGTATATGTTTCACCAAGATAAATAGTACCAAGGTATTCTCCATCCTCACTTGCGGATGCACGTACTCTTACACTTTCCTTTGGAGTAATCTTTCCGGAAGCTGCGGTGGTTGTTGTTTCTGTTGTCTCCTGAGCAGCTGTATCTGTTGTGGCCTCTGCTTCTGTATTGTCAACTGTTGCATCTGTTGTTTCAGCAGGAGTGCTGGACTGTAAGAAGTCAGATTTGATATAACCTTCCTGTCCATTGTAATCTACTTTGCTCCAGCCATTTTCTTTAACTTCCAGCCTGGTAAGTGTTGTACCGGCTTCTACCTGTCCGAGACGATCAGCATTTTCGCTGTCAGATACACGTACATTGACTTTGTCCGTTGTTGTGACTGTTTCATTGACAGTTGCTGTTGATGCTGTCTCTGCGACTTCCTCTGCAGCTGCATTAGCTGCGGCTTCCGCCTGTCTGGCAGCTACTGCTTCATCCAGTTTGGCATCAATGCTTTCCATATAACTGTTCAACGCCGCATCAGAAGCAATTGCATCTGAGAAAGCTGCCTGAACAAGACTATAATAATTTGCAATCTTTTCACCGGAAACCACACCCTGTACATAACTAAGCGTTGCTTCATCTACATTGCTGTCAATATATAAGTTTCCGTTTTCATCGGTTCTAACATATGTTGCCTGTAAGCCGGGAGCCTTGGTGTCAATCCCGACAAATTTTGTTTCACTGTAAATCAGAACAATGTATTCGCCTGCATTTGCTCCGGGCTCGTCAAAAATCAAAATATTATCATAAGATTCAATATCTGCCGCTCTTGTCTCAAGTCTGATCTTTTCTTCCTCGGAAACATCCTTTTTAACAGTAGAAACAGTAGCCGAATCTCCATCCTTTAACGCATTGTAATACAATGTGATCAGATTGATGATATCCTGATTGGTCGTAGTCTCCATTCCTTCCGGCGGTGTTACAATCGCAGTATCGGCTGACATTGCCACCTCCTGCGAATTATCAGATACCTCAGATGTTTTTTCTTTGCTCTTTCCGCATCCGGTACAAACAAGCGTCAATCCCATAACTGCAACCAGAAGCATAATCCTGGATACATGTCTGTTGTTTTTATTTTTCCCCATTCCCAACATAAATGTGTGAGATGATTTAGCCATAATATACATCCTTCCTTTGTTTTATAAGATCATAATATAGCGTACCCGAGAGGAATCGAACCCCCATCGGCTGAACCGGAATCAGCTGTTTTATCCGTTAAACTACGGGTACATAAATATTACGAAATTGTTACAACTCGTTTATAATATCATAAAACCCATAGTTTGACAAGTTTTGATCGTTAGAAACTTACTGACGGAATCATCAATTTTTCGGAAGAATAATTATAATAGTAAAAATGATCGGACAAAACCTCTTCTTTTGCCACCTGATCGCGGTTGATATCCTGAATCATATTATTCATTTCATAATAATCTTCTCTTCCGGATACCGGAAGCACGATCACTTCATGAATACTGCTCGGCAGAACAATAAGATCTGTCCCCGTTTTTTCCGCAATCTGTTTTAAGGCACCGGGATAGCAGATTACAGATGCTCCAAAATAATTTTCCTGATTGCTCAAAATATACATAGGCATTTCTTTTTGAATATTTTCCATATCCTGTCTGATACCATCAGCTTCTATCCCTTTATGCAGCAGCATTTCCACAATCACATCATCCATATTGTTAACACGAAGCGGCATGAGACGTACACTGTTTTTCATGGCAATCTGATGCAGGATATTTTTATCAATCCCCCACATTGCCAGATGCTCATTTTCAATCTGGATAGATGCCTTTGTTCCGGTGCTGTTGTTCCGGCTTATCACATAACAAAATGTGATTGCAAGATCCAGAAACGGGGTATAAGGAATATCTCGCAGCCTGTCTTTATTTTCCTCATAAGAAACCAGTTTGATGATAATACGGTCCTTAGCCTGCTCAAAACATTCAAAGCCGCGGATATCAATCTGCGGATTCCCATATTTTTTAAATACATAAACCATTTCTTCTGCTACAGTCGGCAGATCATAGGTATCCAGATATTTTTCGTAAAAATCATCCAGCCGTAAATTGGGTGAAGCGCAGCTATCCTTTCTGATAACAGAACAGGCTTTATATGTCACACCATTATTTTTCACGGTGTCATGAATATCAATTCTGACATTTTTTCCCATTTTATTTTCAATTTCCGATTTAACTGCATCAACAAACTCTAAAAAATTTAATTTTTCCATGATTTTTTCCTTTCGATTTGAGATTAGATTTTCATATCTGTGCCGATATTTTTGGCAAAAGCAGGTATGAATAAAAGATTTGAAATAAGATTGCCGGTAAAATAAGCAATAAAAAAGGCAACAGACTCATCATCTATTGCCTAAAGCTTTCTGATATCAGAAAATGCCAATATGCTTATACACGTGATAAATATTCACCTGTACGAGTATCGATCTTGATCACTTCACCCTGGTTAACAAATAACGGTACCTTAACCTGTGCGCCGGTCTCAACGATTGCGGGCTTGGTAGCACCGGTAGCTGTATCGCCTTTAAATCCGGGCTCTGTCTCTGTGATCTCCAACTCTACAAACAACGGAGGTTCTACTGCAAATACATTGCCGTTGTGAGAACATACTTTGACCATTTCGTTTTCTTTTACAAATTTCATTGCATCACCAACTTCATCTGCACTTAATGAAATCTGATCATATGTCTCAGTGTCCATGAAATTATATAAATCTCCGTCTGCATATAAATACTGCATATCTTTTCTATCAATACGTGCTGCCGGGAATTTTTCAGTAGGACGGAAAGATGTTTCTACAACACCACCGTTTTTGATGTCTTTGAGCTTTGTACGCACGAATGCTGCACCTTTACCGGGTTTTACGTGCTGGAACTCAATGACCTGGCATACCTTATTATCATACTCGATGGTCATACCATTTCTGAAATCACCTGCTGTAATCATGATTATATCCTCCTAAATTTCACATTCAATTTTTCACGTCATAATTCTTTAATAGTTTATACTAAAAATAAACAATTTTCAACTGTTTTTTATCTGCAATTTTCATCGCGATTTTCATCTGCAATTTACATTTATATTTACAGCTTCCATCATACCCGGTTATCTTCTTTGTACGGATGTGCGATTACATAATCAATGGCTTCAAGATATCCATCCAGTCCGTGCCCATATATCTGATGATCACAGGCAGCCTTAGTAACCGAAACTTTTCTGAAATCCTCTCTCTTGGTAATATCTGAAATATGGATCTCAACCTTTGGCATGGTCGTAACGGATGCCAACGCATCATGGATGGCATAGCTGTAATGCGTAAAGGCACCCGGATTGATCACAATCCCCTCCGTCCCGTCAAAATAAGCATCCTGGATCCGGTCTATGATCGCACCTTCATGATTGCTCTGGAACACTTCGATTTTGCAGTGGCTGCGCTCCCCCTTATCGGAGATCATCTTAAGCAGTCCGTTGTAATCGGTTGTCCCGTAAATTCCTTTTTCCCGGATCCCCAAAAAATTGAGATTGGGTCCGTTAATAACCAAAATATTCATCTCTGTCACCTTCGCTTTATATTTTTATGATGTCTTTATGACATCCTGGACCTCCGAAAGAACTTCTTCAAATGTCTTTCCATCTACATCCACAACCGCCGTAGCTGCTTCTTCATATATAGGAGAACGCTCCGTAATCATTTCCGTTATTTTCTTTTGCGGGTTTTCACACTGCAACAACGGTCTTGTGTTATCATTTTTCAGACGTTCATATATAGTATCCGGCTTTGCCCTGAGATATATGACATTCCCGAGTTTTTTTAAAAGCTCCCTGTTTTCTGCCTTGAGAGGAAGTCCTCCTCCCACCGATATAATATACCGTTCTTTATATTCCAGAATGTTTTTTAGTATATCCGTTTCCATCTGTCTGAAAGCCGCTTCACCCTCTGTGGCAAAAATATCGGAAATTGATTTTCCATACTGTTGCTCTATCATTTTATCGGTATCAATCATAGCAACTCTCTCCATATAGGAGAGTTTTATTCCTATTGTTGTTTTGCCGCAGCCCATATATCCGATCAATATTGTATTATTCATCAACCTTTGTTTTTTCCTTCATCAAATCGTATATTTTATCACACAGATCTTCATCAACCCGTACACCATTCCAAAGCTCATATGCATCAACGCCCTGATATAACAGCATGCCAAGTCCGTTGCAGACCTTGACGCCGGCCTTTTTGCAAAGCTTCATAAACTTCGTCTCTGCAGGCTTGTATATGATATCCACCGCATTATCCAGAAGCTGATAAAATGCCGGATCTTCTATCACAACAGAATCGCACTCCGGATACAGGCCTACGCTGGTTGCCTGAATGCACAGATATTTTTTGTGTGACAGCCTTGTATAGTCAGAAAGTGCCAGACCACTTACAATATCCGTCTCCATAGCCCGGTTTACTTCCTCTGCCACTGCCACTGCCTTGTCAACCGAACGGTTCAGGATGTATACATGTGCGGCACGCTCTGAAACCATCAGAAACGCGATCGCGCGGGAAGCTCCTCCGGCACCGAGTAAAATAACGTCTCTGCCCTCTATGGTGATAGCTTCCTTTTTCATAGCACGTCTTAAGCCCGTCATATCCGTGTTGTATCCCTTAAAGCCACCGTCCACTCTTACAAGCGTGTTGACAGCGCCTATTTTTTCTGCCAGTGGATCAATCTCCTTTAAAAAAGGAATCACAGCACTCTTATGTGGAACCGTCACGTTCAGTCCCTGTATATTCAATCCATAAGCTCCCTTTATGGAAGCCTCCACCTGATCCTTTTCCACATGGAACGGCACATAAACAAAATTGTCACCGTGGTCTGCGGCGATCGAATTGTGTATGAGTGGTGACAGGGTATGTTCAACCGGACACCCGATCAGACCGCAGGTTTTGGTCAGTCCGTCAATTTCTCGCATGCTTTCACTTCTCTTTCTGTTTTTTATTCCTTCTATTTGTTGATATCCTCTTTTTTAATCTTTTCTTTTTGCAATTTCTTCTTATAAAAATGCAGTACGATACGTTCCAGATATCTTTTTAAAACGATCTGTATTTCTTCTTTTTTGTCAATTGGTTTTACTAAAATGCTGTAGATGCCGCATCTTCTGGCACCCCAGACATCCGTAAAAAGCTGGTCACCGATAAAAACAGTCGTACCGGCATCTGTATGCATCCGCTCCATAGCCTGTTGATACCCCTTCTTTGACGGCTTTCCGGCCTTATATATATAGGACGCTCCTTCCACCGCATCACAAAACATCTTCACCCTCGGCTCCTTATTGTTGGACAGCAGCATCACGGAAAATCCAATCTCATGCAGGCGGTGAAACAGGGCTATGGCTCTTTGATCAGCCGGAGCACCATGCTCAACCAGTGTATTATCAATATCAAAAATCAACCCCCTGATTCCTTTTTGATACAGGGCTTCAAAATCTATCTCATAAGTTGAATCCATCCAGATATCCGGGTAAAAATCTTGAAACATAAAATTAATTTCCTTCTAAAAAAATTTTTCCGATCCCGAGCCTTGAAACACCTTACGTGCCTTGAAACACCTTGCGCCCCGGCAATCCGTAAATTTGCATTTTATACCATCCGAGTTACAAATATAAAAAAGCCCGGAAAATATTGACCAATCCTCCGAGCTAATCATAACAAATATTTAACAAAAATAAAACCGCTTTATTTCACAATCACAATTCCATCCTCTGAGGAATGATTGATTCTTCCAATATTGGATGCATCTCCTACAAAGTAACGGTACTGATCTAAAATCTGATCTTTTTTCACATCAGAAAGCGCCTGTTCCATATCAAGCAGGGTAATATCACGTTCCTTGCCGATATAATCGTATGTATCTCCGGTATTAAAATCTAAGGAAATATCTTCAAGGCTTATAGCATTGCGTCGTGCATCATTGGTCTGCGGCATACGCTCTTCTGCCTTGGGAAGCTGCACTTCCTCCTGTCTTTTTTGTTCGTCCTGAGCCTTTATTGTGGCTACATCTACCTGCTTGATCTGCACAGCAGGCCGGTTCTGATAAAAACCGCCAATTGCTCCGATGCCCATGCTATTCACCACCTTCTTGTTCTTTATTACAATATATATCGACCATTTTCGTCAAAAATAAAGTCCCGGATTGAATTTATAAATGAATTTTGTGTTTGAACAACATCGCAAAACCATTTTTAATCTGCGGAAATGATATTCGGTTTGACTATAAAAAAGAAGACGGATATACTTATTTTATATGATATCAATGTCCAAATGTCAGAAAGACGCAGGACAATACGATATCGGTGGGGCAAAAACAACTTATGCGGGGGTATTTATGAATAAAATAACCAACACGAAAGCGCCAGAACGCAATTATGTACTGGAGCTTTGGCGTTTTATTTTCTGTATCATGGTATTGGGATTTCATTTTTTCAGTAAAATTGATTCCAGACTTTTTCATGCCGGGTATCTCGGTGTCGAGTTTTTCTTTCTGGTTTCCGGATACTTTATCGGCAGCTTTTATTTCAGACAACTGAAAGACAAGGATTTTAGAAATCGCCTAAAAACAGTCGGACATTATATAATCTCCCGCTTCAGGCGCCTGTATCCGTTGTACCTTGCTGCCCTTGTCTTCATGCTCATCATAAAACTCTTAACAGGTCAGCTCTCTCTTTCTATGCTGCCTTCCACATTAAAGGATTGCTATGCGGAATTTTTCATGCTTCAATGGACGCCCTTGGGAAATGAGGTGCTGATCTCCGCAGACTGGTATGTTCCTGCTGTCTTTTTCGGCGGAATCTTTTTTGTGATTCTCTTAGCACTGACCGGAAAGATCGGCGGTTATCTGTTAGCTCCTGCTATCAGCTTCTTCCTTTATCGATATTATTTCCTGTTGATTGGAAAAATAGATATTATTATCTATCATCATTGCATTTTGCGTGGCATTGCCGGTCTTGGACTCGGTATCTTTATTTATTTTATCTGCAGCTTGGTTCCTGCAATTCCCGCTAAACTGACCCGGCCTTTCTTTATTTTGTCCAACCTGATCGTTATGGGTGTTTTTATATACAGCCAGTTCGGGCATCGCTCAAAATGGGATTTCTTTATAATCGGTCTTTATACACTAAGTCTCTTTCTTTTGATGATTGCAGATACCCCCGGAATGTCCGGATCAATACAGAAGGCTTTCGGCTTTCTTGGTAAGACCACCTATCCGATATATATTTTACAGATGCCTGTGATCGAACTGATTCTTTCAACCATGTATTAAAATCCGCAGACTTGTTTTAACCCTCTGTTTTTTCACCGCTTTTTAACCGGCGCACTATGCAGCAGCAATCCTGTGCAGCTGGTTAAAATGGTATAAGCAAAGGGCTCAGAAAGAGGTCTGTTCCTCATAAAAGGCTTCCCTTGCCTCAGCCGTCAGGTCATCCAGTTCCGAGAAAACCTCGTCGAAATTTTTAGGAAATTGATTTTCACCGGTTGCTTCTATCCTGCTTCCATCCACAAATTCCACTTGGAAACTCATGCTATAGCCATCAATCCAGTTTTAAATCGGCTCCCATTCTCCGGTCAGATAATCCATTCGATAAACTGATCCGGATGCTCTGTTCCAAGCACAAAGATTGTGCATGCAATACATTTTTAACGATATGACACCTGCGTAATACCCTCCGGATAATCCACATCCTGCATTTCATCCCTCACAGTACAGCCGGAAAATTCAATAATATTGGTCGGCGGGTTATATCCATCCTCCAGAAAGATCTGATACTCATTATCTCTGAACAGGCAATTCTCAAAGTTGACCGAAAGAGAGTCCTGACAGGTTATAAATGGACTACCCTCTGATTTTATTTTGTTTCCTATGATCTTGCAATCATCCAGATCGACACCATCGCAATCAATGAAAGAAAACATACTGTATTGTTCACTGGTCATAAAGCTGCATTTCGTAAATGTCACCATTTCCGCTGACGAAAGCCACACAAGGCCATTAGTACACTCATAAATATCTGTATCCTCCATCGTTAAACCGAAGAGATTATAAGCTTCTATCCCATAGGTTCCGCTTCCATATAGGTTACAGTTATCAATCGCTACATAATTACACTGATCAAGGTAAATCACACTTCCGGTACAATATCCGGGCTCCACCTCATGCCCACAAATCAGACCGCGAAGCGTAATCTCCTGACATTCTTCAAAACCCAGAGCTCTTGCATAGGAATTCTCCGTACTAATTTCTACTCTGGCCCCCTCTTCTGCTTCGATACACAGATTCCACACATTCCGCACCGTATACTCTGCCAGTCCATCATAGCTCTTTATCCAGTCAATATTGGGATTTGTAATGCTATCACAGTTAAGCTCACTAAAATTATACGTTCCCTCCTTCAGGATAATCTTTGTTCTGCTCTGAATGTTCTTTGCCAGCTCCTGCACGGTAGCTACCGTTACCTCATTTAAATACTGATATTCTTTTATCTGCTCCATTTCCTTTGATCCTTCCCGCAGATAGGTACAGATCATTACATGTTCTACTCCCAGCTCCTTCCCAGAAAACTGTTCGCAATAACGGAGTTCGTTTTCTCCAGTCAAGGTCAGCGTGCGCACCGTCTCATTTCCATCAAATTGGTTTTTCAACCTTGCGACAGGCTGACCATCCGAATCAGAATCCTGCTTTACGAGAGCCATTCCCTGAATTGATTCGTTTCCGTGTCCGGTGCTGCTGTAATCTGCATACAGACTGTTTTCTTCATCGTATATGAGAAACTCGGAAAATAACCCCTCCTGCTCTGCAAAATAGTATGTATTATCGACCGATGGTTCTGTATCATCTACAGAATCACTATACTCAAAACCAACAAGTACCCAGTTTCCGCAGAAATCATCCCAGTCCACATCTGTGGATTCATTTGCTTCTGTTTCTGCTTCTGTTTCTGCTTCCGTTTTCGATTCTGTTTTCGTTTTTGTTTCTGCCTCAGCATCTGCTTCTGCTTCCTGCTTCGTTTCCGGCTTTGAAATCAATTCTTTATCATCCGGATTTTTCCCGCATGCACTCAATAATACGACAGAAAGCAGGCCTGTTATGATCCGTATTACCCATTTTAATTGTACTTTTTGCATATTAATCCCCTCCACACCGTGTGCTTTATAATTTATTCCTCTCTTCCTTTATACCCTATTTTAGTCATTTCGTATATACCAAAGATTGGAAAAATATAGACATAATATGATTCGCGTGATCAATTAATGCATTTTTTTCAGAATAATTTTGTGGTATACTGTGCATGATATAAGTTTCTTTTGTTAAATACACCGTATCGGTGCAGAAAATCACAATATTATTTAAAAGACGTAAAGCAAAAATGAATCAGACAACAACTATCTCCACAACTTCACCAACAACAAACATTCCCATTGCTTTCGCAAAGGAATACAGCCATTCACAGACCGTCAAAATCGGCTGTTCAGACTGCAAAGGCTGCGATAAATGCTGTGAAAATATGGACAACTCTATTATTCTGGATCCATATGACATGTGGCAGTTTACCTCTACTTTAAAGCTTTCAGACGGCTCTTATGCCACTTACGAGATTCTCACTTCCGAGGATGGACCCCTGGAGCTTACGAGTCATGAAGGTCTGATCATGCCCAATATCAAAATGGTTGCGGATGAACGTTTTGCGCATATCAATCCGGACCGTGGAATCTGTCCGTTTTTAAACGCACAGGGCAGATGCTCCATCCATCCGATCCGTACCGGGCTCTGCCGTCTCTATCCTCTGGGGCGCAATTTTTATACGGACAGACTGACCTATTTTATCTTAAACGAAGACCTCGGCTGTCCTGCCAAAAACAAGTCCTATGTCCGGATTACTGACTGGCTCGAAATTACCGATTTGGACCAGTACGAAGCCTTCCAGTTAAAATGGCATCAAATAAAGCTGCAGACCAAAGCAAAAATGCAGGATCCACAGCTTTCTTTTGAAACAAAAAAGATGCTCTCTATCGAATTTTTAAACTGCTTTTATAAAACACCCTATCCAAAGGATTTCTATCAGGAATTTTATAAACGGGCTGATGCGTTTATAATACAATTGGCTCAAAACGAAGCCTGATATCCGGCAGTGAATTCAGTGTATAATAGTAATTGACTGCCCAGTCCTCTCCCTGTGAAGGATCATTTTCGCCGTTCTCCGGAGGTGCAAATATATGCAGATCCATTTCACACGGTCCTGTGATCTTCCGGTCAAAAAATGCAGGCATAAAATCAACAAATCTCACACCGCTTGCCTTGTAAAACCATCTTCCGTTCAGTTTCATCATTAAATTAGCATTTGCTAACTCATCCTTGAAGTAAGCCTCGGCAAACACCGGATTGCCTTCCAAAGATAACGTAATAGAAAGACCTTCCGCATCTTCAGCTCCTCCCCAGCGTAAAACAGCCGGCAGATTCGTCTCTTCCTGCGTTTCTATTCCCGGCTTAAAGAAATCATCATTGATAATCTCCCTATATGCGGAAAGCACAGGCTGCTCAATTCCGACCCCGGCATTGTTGGGATCTGTGATTTCCAGCCCCAGTCTGCCATCATCCCTGAACTGGTAAAATGTCAGTCCGCTGAACCATCTCTCCGTATCTTCCTTTACCATGCGGCAGAATTCCTGTACCATCTTTACCTGATCAAACGGTCCGGTCACATCACCATCCGCATTAAATTCCGACATTACCATCGGCTTTGCCACGCCATCATTCAGTTCCTTAAAGCGCTCAAAGCTCCGTTTGGTCAGCTCATAAACAGTCTCAACCTGATCACGCTTATGCTGGAAGTTATCTTTTTCCGCTACCTCATACGGCCAGCCCCAGTTGAGCGCCATATACTTATCAACCGACCAGATATCCGTCGTCCGGACAGCCTCGGTAAATTCTTTTTCATATAAAATCTCTTTTACATCCGGATCGGGATCTTCAATTCCGCCAATACAGAGGATGGTCTGTACGTTCGGCGCATATTCTTTGATGATCTTATGAAAACGCACATAAAAATCCGCAACCTCCTGATAGGACGCCCTTTTATTGAAGGAAAACCAGTTGCCGGTTGCCTCATGATTGACCCGGAGCATCATACGCCCAAATGGCTGCAGATCCCTGGCTATTGCAATAATATGCTCATCCGTTACATGCGGATCACAGGTAAGTGTCAGGATCACATCCTGACCATGCTTTCTGACATCACGCATACAGGTAAAGGGCTCTCCATCATGATTCCCATTAAGCCCGCCTCCATATGTGAAGTAATCATCATACGGATAATCCCATGCAAACGCCACCTCCTGATTGGCATAGGCATCCCTCGCACGGGCAGGCCACCCCTTATCAAGCGGATAATAACAATACATCAGATTGATTCCTCTGTGCGGTCTGTGCATTTTTTGTAATATATAATCTTGGTTTACATAACTTCCTCTTTCGCTGCCATCGCCCAGATCAACGGCAAACCTGGCAGGGGTCAGTAAAATTTTCTTTAAACGATTCATCTTCTGCTCCATTCTTTTTCCCTGATATTTTTCTTTTTTATCATACAATTTATCCGTAAGAAATGCCAGTCAAAATCCGCTTTTTGCCATCTTTTAGCGGAAAAACACCGAAATACTATTTACTATTTTTCCAAAATGTTTTAGTATTTTAGGTAATGAAATAAAAATCATATTATTATAAGGAAAAGGAGATATTGAATATGAATCTTTCACCTCTTCAGAAGGCAAGATATGAGTACACTCCCAAGCTTCCGGGAATGCTCAGAAACGGTATTTCAGAAATCTGTGTAAAGGAAGGCGCCGAAACAGCAAGTGTTGCTGATCAGGACAAGATCAAAGCACTCTTCCCCAACACATACGGGAAAAGGGAAATCACATTTGAAAAAGGTCAGAACACAGCTGCTGCCAAAAAACAGGTAGTCGGTGTTATTCTTTCCGGCGGACAGGCTCCCGGCGGACACAATGTTATCACAGGTCTCTATGATGCATTAAAAGCAACCAACAAAGACAATGAACTTCTTGGTTTCAAGGGTGGCCCGGACGGACTTTTAAATAATGATTATGTTACATTTGATGATGCTTTCATCGACGCATACAGAAACACAGGTGGTTTTGATATCATCGGTTCCGGCCGTACAAAGCTCGAAACCAAAGAACAGTTTGCTATCGTTGCTGAAAACGCAAAGAAAAACGGACTGACAGCTATCGTTATCATCGGTGGTGACGATTCCAACACCAACGCTGCTACACTTGCTGAATACATGGCAGCCAACAATACCGGTATTCAGGTAATCGGATGCCCTAAGACTATCGATGGCGACTTAAAGAACGAAGATATCGAAGCTTCTTTCGGTTTTGATACAGCTACCAAGACATACTCAGAATTAATCGGTAACATCGAAAGAGATGCCAACTCAGCAAAGAAATACTGGCACTTTATAAAAGTTATGGGACGTAGCGCTTCTCACGTTGCTTTGGAATGTGCTCTTGAAACACAGCCCAGCATCTGCTTAATCGGCGAAGAAGTAAAAGCTAAAAAGATGTCTCTTGCACAGATCGCAGGCCAGATCGCTGACTCTGTAGAAAAACGTGCAGCTAACGGTAACAACTTCGGTGTTGCTATCATCCCTGAAGGTATCGTAGAATTCGTTCCCGAGTTCTCAATGCTGATCGCAGAAATCAACGAGCTTCTTGCCGGCAGCAAAACAGAAGAATTTAATGCTCTTCCTGACTGGGCTGCAAAATATGCATTCATCGAAAGCGGACTTACCAAAGAATCCATGGCAGTATTTGCTATGCTTCCCCAGTTCGTTCAGCAGCAGTTATTCTTAGAAAGAGATCCCCACGGAAATGTACAGGTATCCTTGATCGAATCTGAGAAATTATTCTCTGCATTAGTAAAAGACGAACTCGAAAAGAGAAAAGCAGCCGGCACATACAAAGGAAAATTCAGTGCATTACATCACTTCTTCGGATACGAAGGAAGATGTGCATTCCCTTCAAACTTCGATGCTGACTACTGCTACTCACTTGGTTACAATGCATTCATGCTGATTTCTTACGGCTATACCGGATATCTTTCAAAAGTATCCAACCTTTCTAAACCCGCCGACGAATGGGTTGCAGGTGGTATGCCGATCACCAAGATGATGAACATGGAAAGAAGAAACGGTGAAGACAAACCGGTTATCCGCAAAGCTTTAGTAGAGCTTGACGGTGCTCCTTTCAAATACTTCGAAGCTCACAGAGATGCATGGGCTGTTGAAACAGCATTTACATATCCCGGTGCTATCCAGTATTACGGACCTTCAGAAGTATGTGATCTGACAACAAGAACACTTGCTTTAGAAAAAGGTGTCAACTAATATTTAAGGATATTACTTTTGACAAGTAAGAAATGGATATTAAAAAGCCCCAGTCATAATGACTGGGGCTTTTTCAGCCTTTTAAGCCTGATATACCCTGCTTGCCAGATTAAGAGTTAGCAATGGCTGCCTGAGCTGCTGCAAGTCTTGCAATCGGCACGCGGTAAGGCGAACATGATACGTAAGTCAGTCCTATCTTGTGGCAGAACTCGATGGATGAAGGATCACCACCATGCTCTCCACAAATACCGAGCTTGATATCCGGTCTGACACTGCGTCCTTTTTCAGCTGCCATCTTGACGAGCTGTCCGACACCTGCCTGATCCAGCCTTGCAAACGGATCGGATTCATAAATCTTTCTCTTATAGTAGTCATTTAAGAACTTGCCTGCATCATCACGTGAGAAACCAAAGGTCATCTGTGTCAGATCGTTTGTACCAAATGAGAAGAACTCAGCTTCTTTTGCAATCTCGTCTGCCGTCAGTGCAGCTCTCGGAATTTCAATCATGGTTCCGATGTGATAACTGATATCAGAGCCTTTTTCTTTTTTCACAAGCTCTGCAGTCTCAACTACGATATCTTTTACAAATTTTAATTCTTTTCTTTCGCCTACCAGAGGAATCATGATCTCCGGTACGATATCATATCCTTTTTCCGCCTTAACCTCAATAGCAGCTTCCATAACGGCTCTTGTCTGCATCTTGGCAATTTCCGGATATGTAACAGCCAGACGGCATCCACGATGTCCCATCATAGGGTTGAATTCATGTAATGAATCACAGATTTCCTGAACCTCTTCGGAGGTCATCATCATCTCAACTGCCAGATCATCAATATCCGACTGCTCGGTCGGAACAAATTCATGAAGCGGAGGATCTAAGAAACGGATGGTAACCGGTCTTCCTTCCATGGTTTCATATAATGCCTTGAAATCCCCCTTCTGATAAGGGATCAGTGCATTGAGTGCTTTTTCTCTCTGCTCTAATGTACGTGCTAAGATCATCTGACGGATGCGCGGGATTCTTTCCGGATCAAAGAACATATGCTCAGTACGGCAAAGACCGATACCCTGTGCACCAAATTTAACAGCTACCGCTGCATCTGACGGTGTATCTGCATTGGTGCGAACCTGCAGCTTGCGGTATTCGTCAGCCCAGTCCATAATACGTCCGAAATTGCCGGAAACACTCGCTTCCACGGTCGGAATATCTCCATAATAAATATTACCTGTGGATCCATCCAGTGAAATATAGTCACCCTCATGGATCTCATGTCCGCCAAGTGAGAATACCTTATCTTCTTCACTGATTGCAATTTCACCACAACCGGATACACAACAGGTACCCATACCTCTTGCAACAACCGCAGCATGGCTTGTCATACCACCACGTACAGTCAGTACACCTTCGGATGCATGCATACCTTCAATATCTTCAGGCGATGTCTCCAGACGGACTAAGATCACTCTGTCACCGGTCTCTTCATGATGCTTTTTAGCATCCTCTGCTGTAAAGTAAACCTTACCGGCTCCGGCTCCGGGTGATGCAGGAAGTCCATGTCCGATCACCTCTCCCTTCTTTAATGCTTCGGGATCAAAGGTCGGATGCAGCAACTGATCTAAAGACTTAGCCTCAATACGCATAACCGCTTCTTTGGGTGTGATCTTTCCTTCATCTACCAGATCACAGGCAATCTGCAGTGCAGCCTGTGCGGTACGCTTACCATTACGAGTCTGTAAGAAATACAGCTTTTTATCTTCAATGGTAAACTCCATATCCTGCATGTCTCTGTAATGGTCTTCCAGTTTAGTAGCAATTTCCATAAACTGTTTGAAACATTCCGGCATATCCTGTTCCAGTCTTGTGATCGGCTGAGGTGTACGCACACCGGCAACAACATCTTCGCCCTGTGCATTGATCAGGTATTCACCAAAAATACCTTTTTCACCGGTAGAAGGATTTCTGGTAAATGCAACACCTGTACCGGAGGTATCACCCATATTGCCAAATACCATAGCCTGTACATTGACAGCGGTTCCCCAGTCTCCCGGAATATCATTCATACGTCTGTAAACAATGGCTCTTTCATTGTCCCAGCTGCGGAATACTGCTTTTACTGCTTCCATCAGCTGTACCTTGGGATCCTGAGGAAATTCCTCACCCATGGCATCTTTATATATACCCTTGAAGATCCGGATAATCTCTTTGAGATCGTCGGCAGTCAGATCGGTATCATAAACAGCCTCATCTGCCGATCTTCCAAGCTCTGCTCTTTTTTTATCCTTTTCTTCATCTAAAACTCGCTCAAAATGTGACTTTGGAACCTCCATAACAACATCCGAGAACATCTGGATAAAACGCCGATATGAATCATATGCAAAACGAACATTGCCCGTCTTTTTGGCAAATCCTTCTACTGCCACATCGTTTAACCCCAAATTTAAAATAGTATCCATCATGCCCGGCATGGACGCCCTTGCTCCGGAACGAACAGAAACCAGCAACGGATTCTCCGTATCTCCGAATTTCTTCCCCTGCTTTGCTTCCAGATCTGAAAGTGCAGCAAAAATCTGATCCTGTACCTCCTGTGGTATTGACCTGCCACTGTTGTAATATTCGGTACAAGCCTCTGTTGTAACGGTAAAGCCCTGTGGAATCGGAAGACCAAGATTGGTCATTTCTGCCAGATTGGCACCTTTTCCGCCCAACAGATTGCGCATATCTGCATTACCTTCTTCAAATAAGTATACCCATTTGTTAGACATGTTCTAACCCCCTTAGATAAAATTGTGTTACACACTATACTTATTATAGCATTTGTCCCATTCTTGCGTATATATTTAATATGTAAAAAACTTCTAATGGATGTAGAAAATCGGCGATATGTTTTGTGCTTTTTATACAAAATAAGTGGGGTTTGTTGCATTTTATCTGTCAAAAAAAGATCTGCCATATATGTAAAACAAATAGCTAATAAGCTTTTCAACTGTATACTCTGTTAAAACATCAAGGGAAAGCTAATATAACGGCTTTCCCTTGATGTTATTTTCACAATATTTTGATGTTACTTTTCCAGATGGATTCCCAACTTTTCCCGCGCTTCTGTTTCGGTAAGATGCATGGTATTCATAAGGTTCTGTAATAATTCTTGTTCTCTTGCATTTCTGCCAAGCTTTTCACCCTCAGCCTTGCCACGTTTTTCGCCCTCCAGATACCCTTCGCGTTTCATATCCATATCATTCACATATGTTTTCAAATACTCCGACCTCCATTCTTCATTCAGTCTTGCATTCTTCACTTCTTTATCAAGCAGTCTGGTAAATTCGTCCTCTGCAGCTTCATTTTCAACATAACTTAGAAATTTTCCGATTCCTTCCGGCACTCCCGACAGATCTGCTGTGGTATTATAAAAGATCCAGTTCATCTTATCATGAAGCTGTATGCTTTCGTCCTCATCACATGTCATGCGAAAGTGATATACATATTTTCCTTTTCCAAACGGATCATAGGTACATATGAAAATAATGTACGTTTCTTTTAAGAATATATAATCCGTTCCAGTAGATAAGATTTCCTGATCTATCATCCCCTGATAGTACCGGATGCGAAGCGGCAGTTCCTCCTGCACCATTTTGTTATTGGACTTATTCTGCATTTCCGTGTCTACAACACGACCATTCTCATCCTCCAGATACATATCCAGTTTCACATACTTAGATGAACTCCGGTGCTGTAGAAATTTTTCACGTTCTACTTCTGTGACTGCTCCAATTTCTACCGGTGTCAAAAGATCTGCCATCTTTTGCGCGATTACCGGATTTTGAGTTACCTTTCCGAACATAAATTTGTTCCGAATTGTCAGTTTTTCATACATGTTTGTGCCAGCATTGTTCATAGGCGGCTCCTTTCGTTGCATTTGCATTGGCAGGAACTTCTTTAGAACAAATTTCGCACAGATCATATCCTGTTCTGCCTGTTCTTTCCCAAATCCCTGCCCTTATTTAGTTACAAGCATGGATTTTCTAAAAGATAAACAGATATGATGACAGGCATCATAAAGATATGTTTTGCCGGAAACAGAACATCTCCGGAAAAGAAAATATGCTTTGCGATAACTATACCATTATCGCAAAGCATTTACAATTAATATTTTATTAACTTTTTCACAAATTTACACACAAATCTCCTTTATGCCATAACAGTCTATTTAGAACATATTCCCTGAATTTAATTATATCTGACATTAATATATTTAAATATTCGAAATCCGCTGATTCACTACGTAAATCGCTGCTTTCTCATATTCAGCAGGTCCCAAGTTCAAAAGTCTTATCGTGTAAACACGAACGACTTTTTGACCTTTTGACCCTGATATCATAACGTTCTTATAACCTCTATTTTTCTTTCCATACCGACATTTTTCTCATAAAAAATCTCACCTATAATTATAGATGAGATTTTCATAAATTGATAATTTTGTTACACGAAATGGCAATTTTGTTGTATGAAATGGAAAAAACTTGCTAAGATATCCCCAATCGTTCTTTAGCTTCCTCTTCCGTTATGCTCATATTTACCATAAGGTTGTTTATTAATTTCTGTTCTGTCTCAGCTGTACCACGCATCTTTCCTTGAGCCAGACCACGTTCCAGACCACGTTCCTCACCTTGAGCCAAACCACGTTCCATGCCACGCTGCTCCCCTAACTCTACTCCCTTATCAAACATCTCATCCATTTTCATTTCCAACGTCATATGGTTTTCCCTCCACTCATCATCACAACGGATCTGTTCAACCCTGTTTTGCAAATTGACTGTAAATTCATCTGTTGGTTCTCCGGTCTTAAAGTAATCTAATAGCTTTATTGTATCTGCTGCTACGCCATCCCGGTTTCCACCGATGTAAACAAAATAGGTTTTTCTCTTATCCTTTAACCTGATATCCGTATTTTCCCTACATATCGTCTCAAACGCATATATACTGCGGTTTTCATCAAACGGATCAAAACCACATACAAATATCACAATGGATTCTTTTCTAATCTGATAGGTATCCATCTCACTATGGTAATACCTGCTACGTAAATCCAGTTCCTTTGTATCTAACAACTGCATTTCAATATCATAGGAATTGCCCTAATCATCCCGCACATAAACATCCAGTCGGATTCCCTTACCATCTTTCCGGTTTCGGATACTTTGCTGAGGTGTTACAATTCTGATTTCCAGAATACGTATTTGCAGAATACGTTGTAAAAATTCCTTACAGTCTTATTTATAACTGAACACGGTTCCAAACATAAAATCATCTGTAATCTGAATATTTTCAAAATCCTGCTGACTACAATAATTTTCGTGTTTCTTCTGATATCGTTGCTGCCTTGTTTTCTTACTGTGTTGGTTTTTGCTACCTTGTTTCCTGTTGCATTTTTTCTTTTGTCTTCTTGCCGTATAAAGGTCTCCTTTCCTTGCAGGAGCATGTATGGCAAAAGAAATAACAATGTCACGAACTTTACAATCACAAAGATCATGACCTTAAACATCAAACCTCTTCCAAATCTCCTGCTTTATAAAACTGTTTGTGAATTTCAAAAGCATAAGATTCTAAGAATTGATGTTAGAAAAACAGAACAGAATGTATATCCGGAATGCATATGAAATATCGTCAATACTCTGTCAGATAAATAGAAATATGCTCTTTTCAAAAATCATAGTATCAAAGCCATGAATTTGCAAGAGCATATTTAAAAACTATTTTATAATTATACAACGAACCGTCAGTACATCCGCTTCTAATGTTATATCTACGGTGATTCCTTCTGCTCCGTTATTCGTTCCAAAACTGATGAAATAATCATTTCCTTCGACCTTTTCCTCTTCTTCGAAAAAATGTTCCCGATTTTGGTAAGTGCCGCGTAGTTTCTCAAAAATCTCCTGATATAATTCTTTGTCAGCATTTTTATATTGTAAGGTAATTTCCTGTACTCCCAAAACATTCAGATAGCTGACATCGCAATTTCTCCCAAAATAATATTCATCCTCGTAGGTCCTGACAACACCATATTCCAGATGCTCTTTAGAATCCGGTTCTCCCTCTTTCAGTTCCAAAACAAATCCCGGCGTTCCAAAATAAATATCACCCACACCACTTTTTTCCGGTCTTAAAAGGACATATGCAAGAAATAATCCGATTAATAGCACAATGATGATAATAAAAATAATGGCGCTTAAATTAAATTTCTTTTTCACAGTGTTTTTATCCATCTCTCTTTCCTACTACAATTTTTCTAATAAAACACTCCTATATCGTTCTGAAGTGCAGAAGATTTCCACTTTCTCTTCCTTTGTATAGATAATCACACCAGTATCTGCTTTTTCTATCCTCTCTATCTCACTTAAGTCTCCCTGCACTCTCTTTCTAAAATCACAGTAATAGAATTTATCTTTTATAATAACAAGCTGTTTCTGACGCAGAAAAGAAAGACAGAAAATTCCAACGTAATCCACTAACAGTAACAGCCCCCAATACCAGTCCCAGGAAGTTCTATAATTTCCGAATATAGCTATTATGAGAACTGCTGCCGTCTGTAACATAAAGAGATACATCATTTTCATAGCCCTAATAAATAGATCATGGTAGACATAGACGGAATAATCTTTCATATAATCAAAAATGGGTTTAACCTTAAAAACCCAAAAGTAATAAATCGGAATCGACACCAGTAACAGAGCAATTATGATGATGCCCACAGATTTATTGTTATCAGTGTAATATTGATATCTTTTTCCATTTATTTCTATACATGCCCTCGTTTTTGTAATGTTTTAAGTAAAGCATTTTTACCGAATCCCCTGTATGCAAATTGGATGGCACGTTTACATCTCTAAACCGGAAAACTTTTCCTGTTTCACTATCTTTGACATCTATTGTACCTCCTGTCAGATCTGCATGACCTACCGTACTTTCTCTTTCTTTTTTATAGTCACACACTGTTCCCTCAATTTCTTTATACTGCATTGATAAAATACCCGGGATGTCCATTTCTCTTGGAAATAATCTAAAAACAAATATTGCAATTATTACAAAAAAAGTCAAAAATATGGCATCTACTTTTAGCTTCTTGTTTCTGACCGCTCCAAATGCCATGCTATAACACCTTAATAATAGATATATGGGTAGGTGTCCTATAATTATATTAATCCAAAATCTGAAACTTGCTAGTAAATCAAACATATCCTTACCCCCATTCCGAACATTCTTCTTTTCTATGTTCCGGCAGTCTTCAAGTATATGTACGTAGGCTTATAAGTTGTTTTTATGCATTATTTTATTATAGAGGAAAATTACAGAAAAAAAATATTTTTTTACACGAAATGGTATTTTTATTGTATGAAATGGATTTTTAGATGAATGTTCGAATTTGGCAAAGATGAACAAAGTCTTGCATTGGTTAGAATATTCAAAACCCCATCCTTTTTCTAAATTGAAATTGGATGGGGCATATTTTTGTTTTGTCACTACTTTCTCACAAGGTCATAATACAGAAATCTTTTGTAATTCACAATCAATCGTTTTGTATGAGTCTAGCCGTACCAAATGAAGCTGGTGTCGACCAACATGTATTGGTAGAATCATACCAATTAAGCATTCCCAGCCGGGATCCGTCCTTACAATCATTAATCTGTAATTCAAATCCTATATAGGTTCCATCTTGCGGCTCTATTTCTGTCCATAAAACAGCCATTTCTACAATATATCCTTTATCGGTTTTGGTAACAACAGACGTAATATTATCATCTACACATTTAGGACCATTAAACGAATGCTCATTTTCATAATTAACCCTATACTGCTTATGTACATCTCCATAGGCCTCGGTTTTACTATTTGCTTCATCGATAAATACTTCTATTGAATCTTGGGTATCTACAAATGCCCAAAAAGCAGGCTTGGACTGAAATGCGGCATCAAACAAAAGCGGACATTGCGGTCTGCTTCCATCTGCAGATCCTCCTACGGAATTCGAACTGTTAAGCCATGAATTTCCATCGTCGGTTCCCCAAAAGGTAATTGACGTAATCGGTATATTTTCTTCTTTTCTCAATCTGACAACCGTATCATACAGGCTCTTATATTGATATGCTTGTTTTAGATATTCTTCATACTGATCTTTCAGCTTTGCCTCACTCGCCCTTCGCTGGGCTCCAAACTGTCTGCTTTTCTATAAAAACTGCTGAGAAAATTCATAGCGGTGCAGCACATCCGCATAATTTCTTTCCCTTGCGTGTTTTGCCCCATCGGAAATATACTTTGCCGCTTTATAAAGCCTGCCGAACACGTTCCCACCAAGAGGATTGCGTTCTGCATTTTGGTATTTTTATTATACAAGAAACAAAATAGCCCTCTTCCCGCAGCGTCCTCACATATTTCTTTTCATCAAATTCTTCCAACAGCGATCCTAATACCTGGTTTCTATGTTTTCTCAAGATATCCTCCAGTATTCCATGCCCGATACAATACTCTATCGCAGCATTCATGGCTTCTTCACGGTTATTATATCTATTTGCATATTCCCTTGTAACGGCTACAAACTGTGCGTATTGTGAAAGCATCCCACAGCCCTGCATCAGATGTTCGTTGTGCCCGTAGTTGATCCACGGCAGGCTCCTATCCGCGCTTTCCACAAGCAGCTGGTATTCCTGTGCCAGATAGATCAAAAATCTCACCGGCATGTTAGGATTCAGCGTTGACTGATGCTCACAAAATACAAACCTGTATGATCACGGATCCCAATATGGTTATTACATTTACTGACTTTATACAAAATCTTGCCAACTACCATTTTGTATACACACAGGATGAGACAACTGAAATGCTTCAGGATAGTATCCATAAACTAAAAGAAGCTCTACCACACCCGAACAAGCATTCTTGATTTTTGAAAAAAACACTAAAATAAGGATGGCTCACATTTACAGTGAAACCATCCTTATTTATTGGTAAATAATTCAATTCTTTTTTATTTATCTAACATCTTTTTCAGCTCATCCATAAAAGTATTGACATCCTTAAATTCGCGGTATACAGATGCAAAACGGACATAGGCAACATCATCGACTGCCTTCAACTTGTCCATAACAAGCTCTCCAATGGCATTGGAGGAAATTTCTTTTTCCTCCAGATTAAAGATCTCTGTCTCAACCTCTTCTACGATCTCTGCGATCTGATTGGCACTGACCGGTCTCTTATGGCAGGCCAACAATACTCCCGCCTCAATTTTTCCACGATCATAAGGCTCTCTCGTATTGTCTTTCTTGATAATGATCAACGGAATTGTCTCAACCTTTTCATAGGTTGTAAATCTCTTATCACATCCGTCGCACACACGACGTCTGCGGATAGAATTGTTGTCTTCAGCCGGCCGGGAATCGATTACCCTGGTATTTTCATGGCCACAAAAAGGACATTTCATAGTCTTGCTTTCCTCTCATAAAATTCAATAATATGTTACCCTGATGAACACATAACATACTATATTTAGTTGTTATGCACTCTAATGTTTACATTATATTCTCTTTTCAAATTTATGTCAACAAGTTATGGTAACCAATCAGGCGATCAAGCGATCACGCAATCAGTCACCGACATACTTTAACACCGAAAATCAACCAATATAATATCCAAATCAATTTATAGATTTATGTATAAGCTACTTATATCTTGAATTAAAAACTAAATTATGCTATATAATAATTACTAAAAGCGATTTCATCGGCTACGTTTTGGACGTATACCTAGGGCTTATGCATTATTAGGGACCGATGAGTCGCTTTCTGTTTTTCTTATCTTAATATATGCAGATACAATATAATTTTTGTGTTTCTTGGCATCACTTACTGCTTCAATTACATAAAATGTCCCATCTATCTTTTTTGAAATTATCACTTTAGGGGCCAATTTCCCATTTGCATCAACGTAGCCCTGTGCATATTCATTGTGAAAGTCAATATGATCATAATTTGCTAAAACATAGCCGATTCTGGCTATATCTTCAATATTTTTCATACTTTCATCCTGTTCACCATTTTCTCCATGACGTTTTTTAATATGAATAATTCCATTATCATCAAGAACAATCCGGTTTCCATACACTTTTTTTCCTGTCAGTTCCTCTATTTTTCCTGCGGCCTCATCAGACAAAAAACCTACTGTAACAGATGAAGCTTTCTCTCCATTATAAACTTTCTTTACATAATCATAAATTTCCAAATCAATGGATTCTTTATAGTTCTCCATAATTTGTAATTCTGACTCCGTATGAATCATATATAATTTCTCCTTTTCGACTAGACAGAGCTCTCCATGCTCGCTATACAAGTAACTAATTCATAATCAATTTGGGAAAATAATAGATATTGTCCACCAAAAATACTACATTGTATCTGGTAAACTAAAGATATTCTTAGAAAATGATTGAATTGAAATTATTTATTATAGTAATCCTGACAGGAATAACTGTCAAGAACCGATTTTTATCAGCACACACTCTAACACCGAAAATCAACCAATATAATATCCGGCCCGATCTGCTTAATATTGCAAAAAGGGACCTCGTGCTCTTCCCCAAAGAAGCAGCCCAAAATCCCACATTTTTCCGCAATGATCAGCTTGCGGATACAGCCATTGCATTCATCAAATTCCATATCAACGACATGCCCAAGCTTGCGGCAATCCTTCACACAGATCACTTCTTTCTTGCAAAAATCATCAAATGTCATATTATCACCGCAAACACTCTATTTACTTTATAATATGTAATAACACCCACAATGTACCTGAAACCGGCTCTATTTTAAAATACGATCCACAAGCCGGTTGGTAAACCGGATACACGGCTTTTCCACAAACTTATGAAACAGCCATGCTAAAAGAATAATCACCAAAAGACTTACAACAAATGCCACCAGACAGGCTGCATGGTACGCTTTAAAAAGCCCCTGCATTTTCACAAACAGCACCGCCGTCAAAGAAAACAAGACCGGTATATGTATCAGATATACCGCATAGGATATGCTCCCTAAAAAGCTTCCGGCCTTTGTGGATAAAAGCTTCTGCACGACACTTACCATAAAAATTCCCATCAGCAGTGCGAAAACCGCAAGCTTATGGTAAAACAGATACGGCGTCAGTCTGTGATATAAAAAATTACCAAGACCTGCCAGATAACGGTATCCGTTTGTCGGCTCCATTCCCACCGGATATGCCCCCAACAAAACTGCCACAACAAGCAGAATCAATCCAATTCCCATAAAAAGCTTCTTTTTTTCTTTAAACAATTCCTGATACCGGAATACCAGATATGCCGCAAGAACGCCAAATGCGAAGTCAGCAACCCGGCTGTTGACAGACAGATAAAGAATGCACACAAAGATATATACATACAGCATTCCCTTTTGCAGCTTCCGCCCCATTGCCGCCAGTATGTATGCTGCAAACGCCCCGACAAATAAATCCCGAAGCATCCAGAAGGCATTGGAATAGATCGTCCGCATTCCCACCAGCCAGTCATCGATCAGACTGTCCGTAAACAGTTCGATAATCCCCGACTTGTCATGATAAAACTGATCCAGCCATTCCGAATGTGTCAGTGCTGCCGCCTGCGAATTGTAAAACAGGTCAAGCTGCAGCATCACAAATACCGCCGCTGACACAAAAAAGACCGGCAGCATCAGTCTCGGATACCGCTTCAGCAAAGCTTTGGAAAATTGCCTTTCATCTGTCATCCGAAAGACCTGATATGCCACCAAAAATCCGCTGACCATGCAAAATACCGTGACCCAGAGATCCCCGATCGTAAAAAAGGCAATCGGCGACTGGGCAAACCGGATATCCGCTCCTGATACGCAGTGCGAATAACCGCCCGCTCCCAGATAAGCTGCCGGATAATATCCCAAAATAAAATGATGTATTACAATAAAAATACAGGCCAATCCCTTTAGCCCATCCATCCAGTCAATTCGTTCCTGTTTCATAGCTGTTCCTTCATTCTTCCATATCTGCCACCCGATACCGTATCAACAGGTCAATGCCTCATACAATTCCCGTACCGACGGAAAACAAAAATCAATCCGGTTATCTGCATCTTCCACATCTTCTCTCTTCGCTTCCCCTGTCAATACCAGACAGGTCTCCACGCCTGCATTTTCACCACAGGCTATATCGGTATAGATCCGGTCTCCCACAACCAGTGTTTCCTCTTTGGAAAAACCGGTCATTTCCATAGAGTAATCTGCAAGTCCCGGAGATGGTTTTCCAAGATACTGCGGAGTACGGTCCGTCGCAGCCTGCAGCATATTGCAGATGGAACCGCAGTCCGGTATCATGCCAAAATCCACAGGACATCGCAAATCCGCATTGGTTGCAAGCCAGATACGCTTTTTTTCCGGATCCATGAGAAGTCTGCATGCCTTTTCTACCTTTTCATAGGTCAGCTCCGTATCAAAGGCTGTCAATACGATATCCACAGAAGCATCACAGTCCGTTGTCACACAAAGATCATTCTTTTTTAATTCGTTATAATAAGAAGCTGTAGCCATCACAAAGATTTTATCCGTTACATGATGCTCCAAAAGGTAAGCTAATGTGTAGCTTCCCGCCGTTACAAAATCATCGTCCTCAGCCTCAATTCCCATTCTCTCAAACTTTTTCACATAATCAGCAGTGCTTTTGGAGGAGTTGTTGGTAATATAAATGGCACGTCCCCCGATTTTTTTGATGTATGCCAATAAATCCATTGTGCCATCCAGTACATCTTCCGACAGCGCGATCGTTCCGTCTATGTCAAACAAAAAAAGCTTTTTCTGTTTTAAATGCGCAAGATTTTCATTTACATGATCGTTTTTATATTTTCCCATATTTTCCTCATGTCCTGTTATTTCCGTTTGATTGCGTCAGAAATTAAAAATCTGCCGGTTTATTCCATAAATTCTTCCAGCTCAATCCCTCTTTTTGCAGCAAGACTTCTTGGAAGATCCAGAATGCGCTGATTCGCGGAGCCCCGGAATTTCAAACGGATATTTTTTTGGTCAATCTGAAATTCTCCGTCAACCAGAACATCAATATACTGCAATAATTCATCGGTAACCTCACATCTGGCTCTGCTGTCTGCTCCTGGAAGAAGATCTTTTTCCAGTGTATAACCGGTATAGCACCAGATATTCTTATCCGGATACCGCTCTTTTACTTTTGCGACCAGTGATAAAAGCTCTCTTTGATTCTGCGGCTCCATAGGCTCTCCTCCTAAAAGGGTCAGGCCTTTAATGAAACCGGGGCTTAGAGCCTCCAGAAGCTCTGCCTCCGTCTCTCCTGTATAAGGTGTTCCATATTCAAAATTCCAGGTCTCGGGATTGAAGCATTCCCTGCAATGGTGGGTACATCCGGAGACAAATAATGAAACACGGACACCCACCCCATTGGCGATGTCCGTTTTCTTAATAGATCCATAGTTCATGTCATGTCAACCTGTTTTCTTTTTATAAATGAAGAACTCTTTCCTGAATTTCCTGTGTTCTTCCCTGATTCCAAAACTGTGTGCCGATATAACCGCAGGTACGTCTGGCTACATTCATGGTGTCCTGATCTCTGTTTCCACAGCACGGGCACTCCCATACAAGCTTTCCGTCCTCATCGCTGACAATCTGGATTTCTCCATCAAAGCCGCACTTCTGGCAATAATCACTCTTGGTATTTAACTCTGCATACATGATATTGTCATAGATGTGCTGCATAACGGCCAAAACAGCATCTATATTGTTTTGCATATTAGGCACTTCCACATAGCTGACAGCTCCTCCGGGTGAAAGCTTCTGGAAGCGTGATTCAAAGCTGAGCTTTGAAAAAGCATCGATATTTTCTGTAACATGTACATGATAACTGTTCGTGATATAATTTTTGTCCGTTACCTCCGGAATCATGCCAAAACGTTTCTGTAAACATTTGGCAAACTTGTAGGTCGTGGATTCCAACGGTGTACCATACAGACTGAAATCAATATTGGTCTCTGCCTTCCATCTTGCACAGGCATCATTGAGATACTCCATAACAGAAAGCGCAAACGGTGTTGCAACCGGATCTGTATGAGACTTGCCTGTCATATATCTTGTACATTCACATAAACCTGCATAGCCCAATGAAATGGTAGAATATCCATCATATAAAAGCTTATCGATCGTCTCGCCCTTTTTCAGACGCGCCAGTGCACCATACTGCCATAAAATCGGGGCCACATCGGAAGGTGTGCCCTTCAGTCTCTCGTGACGGCACATCAGAGCCCTGCGGCAAAGCTCCAGTCTTTCATCCATGATCTTCCAGAATTTATCGATGTCACGTCCGGATGAGCAGGCCACATCTACCAGATTCAGGGTAACAACCCCCTGATTGAAACGGCCGTAATATTTGTGTTTGTTTTCCTGATAATTGCCGGCATGTGCAATATTGCCCACACCCTTTTCGGTAAAACGGTCCGGGGTCAGGAAGGAACGGCATCCCATACAGGGATAACAATCACCGTTTTTCAGTTCCTTCATGATCTTTTCGGAAATATAATCCGGAACCATACGCTTTGCGGTACATTTTGCGGCAAGCTTGGTAATCTCCCAGTATTTGCTGCCTTCACGTACATTATCTTCCTCGAGTACATAAATTAACTTGGGGAAAGCCGGGGTAATATACACGCCCTTTTCATTTTTAACACCGAGGATACGCTGCTTTAACATTTCCTCGATGATCATCGCAAGATCATCGCGGATGCGTCCCTCAGGTACTTCATCAAGATACATAAATACCGTTACAAACGGTGCCTGACCATTGGTTGTCATCAGGGTAATGACCTGATACTGTATCATCTGCACGCCACGTTCGATTTCCTCTTTGACACGAAGCTCTGCAATCTCATTGATCTGCTCTTCCTGCAGATCGATTCCGGCATCCTGATACTCCTTGGTAACCAGACGGCGCAGCTTCTGTCTGCTGACATCTACAAACGGTGCCAGATGAGCCAGAGTGATACTCTGTCCGCCATACTGGGAGCTTGCGATCTGCGCAATACTCTGTGTTGCAATATTGCAGGCGGTTGAAAAGCTCTTGGGTGTATCGATCATGGTCTCGCTGATCACGGTACCATTCTGCAGCATGTCTTCCAGATTGATCAGACAGCAGTTGTGCATATGCTGTGCAAAATAATCGGAGTCATGAAAATGGATCAGCCCTTCCTCATGTGCCTTTACGATATCCGGCGGAAGGAGAAAACGACGGGTAATGTCTTTACTGACCTCTCCTGCCATATAATCACGCTGTACGCTGTTTACAACCGGGTTTTTGTTGGAATTTTCCTGTTTGACCTCTTCGTTGTTGCATTCTATCAAAGTCAGGATCTGTTCATCCGTTGAATTGGATTTACGAATCAAGGCTCTCTTATAACGGTAGGTGATATACTTACGCGCTACCTCAAAAGCGAGCTGCTTCATGATCTGATTCTCCACCATATCCTGAATCTCTTCCACACTCGGGGTATGAGTCATCTCCATACACAGTGTCTGCACATTGTCAGAAATAACATCAATCTGCTTTTCTGTCATGCGATCAGATTCGTTTACCTCCCTGTTGGCTTTCTGTACTGCGGCCATGATCTTTGAAATATCAAATCCGACTTCTTTTCCGCTTCTTTTGATGATCTTCATGAAACTACCTTCCCCTTCATATCTTTCTATATCCAAATCTAGTATTTTGCCGTAACATCTTCCACAAGATGTTGCGATTTTAATTATAAGACAGTCAGAAGATAAAAGCAAGGCTTGAAGCGGTTAAAAAACAGATGTATTTATTTTGACTCGTGGTACTCTTCCTCGGTATTGACACTCCACACATTCTTTTTGTCCGTTACACCGGCCAGAATATTTTTAACTGCCTCAAAAGAGGTGCACATAGAGTGATCCAGATTGTTGTATCTGTGCTGTCCGTTACGGCCGACACAAAACAGGTTGGGAATGGTATCCAGATAATTTCTCAGCTCATCAATCTGGTCATAGGTATCAAAATATGCGGGATACGCTTTCTTTACACGCTCTACATGATAGTCAAGAACTTTGGACTCGTCGTCGATCAGCTTCATGGTGATCATCTCACGGATACCCATGTGTGCGAAATCGTCATCTGACATACTCCACATGGAATCACCCTCGTTGCAGAAGTATTCCAGTCCCATCCACACCGTATGCTCTACATCCTTAACAAGGTACGGAGACCAGTTGTTGTAAATCTGGAAACGTCCCATGGAAACATTGCGGTCATGTACATATACCCAGTCATCCGGAACAATATTGCCCATTGTCGGGATCTTGGTCTTGTTTTTGAGGTTCAGCTTGGAGATCAGCACACCAACTGTCATATAATCACGATACGGAAGTCCGGCTGCAATATCGGCGTATTTTTCAGGTACATCATTGATACCTGCCACCAGATCCTTGATCGGCATGGACGAAATAACATAATCACCGGTCATTTCCTTTTTCACGCCGTTTTCTTCATATACAACACCGGTTGCAATGTTGTCTGCATTTTTGCGTACACCGACAACCTTTGCATTTTTATAAATCGTGCCGCCTTTTTTTTGCACCTCGTCGGCGGTCACCTCCCACAGCTGTCCGGGTCCAAGCTTCGGGTAAGAAAATTCTTCGATCAGAGATGTATTGACCTTGCGGTTTTTAACCTTGAACACCTTGCCAAGAGAATCCTTTATGATACCAAAAATCGAAAGGCCCTTTGTGCGCTGTGCTCCCCATGACGGATCGATCTGGCTCGGATGTCTGCCCCAGAGATTTTCGGTATAATTTTCAAAAAACATGGAATACAGCTTTTTGCCGAAGCTGTTGATATAAAAATCTTCCAGTGAGTTTTCTTTTCTTTTGAAGATTGCGCTCTTTAAATAACTGAAGCCTACAACGATCGTTGTACCAAGCCCCATATTTTTAAAGGTTTCAAATTTTAAGGAGATCGGATAATCAAAGAATTTGCTGTTGAAAAAAATACGTGACAGACGGTTTCTCTTTAACATGACCCTGTCTTCCTTTTCCGGGTCCGGACCTCCGGCAACAACGGTTGCCGTCCTGTGCAGTGCCACATCATCCTTGGCAAGCGCCCCCTGTGTAGGCATCATCTTTTCCCACCATTCATTAACAGCATCCACCTTGGAAAAGAACCGGTGTCCACCCATATCCATACGGTTGCCGTTGTGCTCTACGGTCCGCGAAATACCACCGAAGGTATTGCTTTCCTCAAATACAACAACCTCATAGTCATCGGAATGATCCAGCAATTCATATGCGGCTGTCAGGCCCGCAGGACCGGCACCAATGATCAATACTTTCTTTTTTGCCATTTTATTTTTTCCTTTCCCTGTGTATATACAAATGTACACAACAATACAACTATAGCATAAATCAGGAAAGAAAACCATACATTTCCAACCCGCTCCTGCAAATGTTCAATCCACTCAACATGGACAAATTCGATGGTGTGGACCGCCAGCACGATCATGGAATTGCTTCCGATCCAGGCAAGTCCGTCTTTTACAGGCTTCGCAAAACGGATGCGCTCAAATTCCTTCATCGCCAGCATAACGACCAGACTGCCGCATACGGAAACCACGATCGAATACGGAAATCCAAGATATTCCCTTGTTGCAAAAATGATACTTCCGGTCTTTGGATACAAAGAAAGCCAGAGCACCAGTAAAACAATCCAGATAAAATATCTGCGGATTTTTTCCATCACATGATATCTTTTGACCATCACACCGATATGGTAAAAAACCATACCGACCGGCACGACATCCAGGTTCCATGGCAAAAATCCATTGTAAAAGGCAAAGGTTTTGCCACCCCACGCAGCCAAAAGCAGCAAAACCAGATAAACAACGTCCTGTACGATCTTATTTTTCAGCTTCACACGGTTTAATACGGCATAAAATATAACAATACAAAATAAAAACGTCACAAACCAGATCGGACCGCAGGTCTCAATGGTGATAAAATGTTTGGCATAAAAGCTGCTGCCACCCACCGTCGTCAACGCCTGTGCCTTTAAAATTCCGAGGGCTCCGCTTACCGTAAAAAATCCGGCACGCCACAGCATAAAAAGTCTCACAAAATAAGAAACGACATTGGTCATCAGATATGGAATCAGCAAGGTCCTTACCTTGCGTGGAAGATAGTTTCTGAGTGCGGTATCTTCTTTATATAAATAGCCGCTGATCATGACAAACATGATCATATGAAAGGAATAAATAAAATCCCGGATGGACTGCCCGACATGCATGTGACCGAGGATCATCAGTAAAATTCCCAGTCCCTTTGCCATATCGATCCATTGAAACCGCATAGGTCTTATGTTTGTCTGCATAGTGCCTCCTTCATATGTCTATTTGTTTTCTTTCCACAATTCGGAATCCATGGAAAATGTCTGCCCGGCAAGATCCTCACCATCAAATTCCATACGTATCGTCGTCATCTGGAACATATTCCACATCGGATAGGAATAAAGCGGGATCAGTAAGTCTCCGTCCTCTACGACGCAGGAGAGTGAAAATTCCTCATAAACAGGCTCATCCGGATAGGAGAAATACATCTTGACATTGACTTTGGATGCAGAAGCATCAGCAGAATCTCCACTGTCAGTCGATTCTGTATCAGAGGAAACCAGACCGGAAATATGCAGTCTTAGATACTCTGCCTCTGAACTGATGTCATCCCCATAAAAATGCAATACTACAGCCGGCCGCTCTCCGGTCACCGTATAGCTTTCCTGATCCTCTGTCACAACATCCTCAGACGCAAGCACTTCACATCCGGCATCCACAACAGAAAAATCCTCTTCTTTTGCGGAACGCCCCCATACAAGCGGCAGCGCCTGCAGGCTCTCCGTTGTCATAGCCTCATAAAATGTCCTGGAGCCATCCTCTGCCCAATCCGGCACCTCTACATCCGGAGCCAGTAAAAAGCAGACCGAACCATATTGATACGGCTGATATCCCTTAGAAAGCACAAGCTGATAAATATCCTTGTAACGCAGTGAAATACTTCCACCATCACTGTTCCAGTAAGGAGACACCAAAACAAGCTTTGGCAGATCTTCCTGCAAAGACTCAAGCATGGCTGCTCTTGTCGCATCGGATGTTCCATGATACAACGCACAGTATGCAAACGGGGTTTCCTTATCAAACATCATATAAAAGGCTGACCGGTTGGTAAAATCCAGATAGGTCTCATCGTCTGCGCAGAATGCATTGATCACAAAGGCTGTGTCCCGGATCTGGTCGGCAATCGCCGAAGGGACTACTACCTTACCCATCTTTTTACAGGAAAGCTCTTCTCCATCCAGCCGCACGAACTGATCGGATATATTTTGTACAGATATTGCATCTGCATGTGTCTGCGAAAAATCATTGCAGTTGATAACAAGTGCCGCTCCCAGCAAAAATGCCGGCAGCACTCTGCTTTCTTTATTTTCCTCTACGAAAACATAAATTATGGCAAGCAATAAGACAACATTGACGATGGCTGCTCTCTCACCCGCAAAAATACTTCCAAATGTATAGCTGCATATCATATAACAGAAAATGAGAACAGAAAACAGCATCTGAAGATACGCTGCCCTGCGGTAATAGCAGACAAGTGCTACGATCAGGATGACCGCCGCCATAAAGAAAAATCCTCTGTATGCAACATCCGAAAAGATATCCGGTATCCGGAACACACCGTGGCTTCCTCCGGATACTAATACATCATACAGACTGTCGCCCGGAAAATAACCGGAAATGCCCATATTTTCTTTTAAAAACCGCAGGATTCCGAAGAACATGGGAACAAAGGATATTCCAAAGATCAGGGTCAGTATCAGTGACGGCAGATATTTTTTCCGATTTTCTTTTTGGAACACTGCCTTTATCTGTGATATACCGTTTTTTGTAAATACCCGCATACACAGAGGAAGCAATAATGCCAGTGCCAGTGAACCGCCGATTGCCGGATACCATGCGATCGAGATAATGGATGTCACAATATATGCGATCAGGGATTTGTAAGCATTTTCCCGAATACTTTTTTTGAAAAAGATCAGTATGATCGGCAAAACCAGGATAAACCGGAAATAATAGTACCACTCTCCGATCGTCATAAAAAAGGAAACAAGGAATACCTGTAAAAGCTCCTGTCCGACACATTTGTAAACAACATATGCACAAAGTGCCAGCAAGATCATACTGCCGATGGCATAAGCAATGAAAAAGGATGCATAGGTTCCATCCAGCAGAAAAGCATTGACCGTTGCAAAGAAATAATCACAGATACCGTGGATTGGGAAAAAGTCCAGATACGGCAGCTTGTGATAAGAAATCATCTGTGTAAAAGGAACTGTCAGCTCCCCATAGTGAAACAGATTAACGGATACCAGTCCGTCAACCGGAATCTCAACCGGAATCTGCATAGCTGCAATGATCATCAGAGAATACGGATGCACCTGCCCAAAGATGCGTGATCTGTTTCTCCACCGGTAAAATACAATTCCCAGAAAAGCCACAACCGCCAAAATCCGGATGCCGGTATAGGAAAATGTTTCTACCACGCCATTATAATTGGTACGAAAAACAAACAATGCCGGCAGAAAGCACAAAAGTAAAAGCTGGACACCTTCCAGATACAGCTTATTCAGCGAAAAGGCCCGAAAGCGGTCTCCAAAGCAGAATACAAAAGCCAGTGCTAAAACAGCCAGTATGAAAATCAGGTAAAAACCTTTTGCGGCTCCGCTGTCAGATACGATTCCAAAGTTTAAAAACATCTGTACAAATGCCCGCGCACCGAAAAAAGCCAGTAAAACCGAGAGAACTGCCTGATTCAGAATATGCTTCTGTACCTGATCCCGATCTAAAGCTGTTACCGGTACTGCTGTTAAAACTGCCGGACATTTTCCCCGGGCATATAGTTTCTTTATGATATCCAGAATATGGATCCCCCACACAGCTGCAATCAGGAGCCACTCCATCTTCATATCATAGCCGAAAAACTGCTTGAGCATTACAAATCCTGTGATAAAGGTCACTGCATAATAACTGGCCGACAGACTTTTTTTGTATCGGACGAGAAGATACGCGATCACATAATACACGAAAAAAAATCCCAGAAAAGACAACATAAAATGTCTGGGAATCATAAAATCTGCCGGCTTGTAATAATCCTTGAACACACTGGTTCCGGTGATCAGTTCGGAAAGAACCGCCTCTCCGTCCCGGTATACCTTTCTTACATATCCGGTCATATAAAGATAGGATGATACCAGCGCCGGAATCAGACTTCCAAGCACAACAATCAGTCTCTGCAGATTGTTGAGTGCGTTTTTCTTTTGGGCAACATCCTTATTTTCATTATCAAATATTTTTTCAAAAAAATTTTTCATTTTTATTCAATATCTCTTTCAGCTTTTACTCAATATCTTTTATCCAATATCCGCAGATTTGTTCTACAGCTATATGCTTCATACAAAATCCGGTCATTTTCATATCGGAGCCGTGCTGCTTCCCGGACTTATAAGCTCATTCTGAGTATACCATAAAGCCTATCCTGCCTCAAATCTTTTTCCTTTTTCTGTCTTTTTCAACAAAGAACACTTGAAAACACCCTTTTTATCGTATACCATGTTAATGGATGAATATTTAGGAGGAACATATACATGGAAATGTTATCACTACAAACAGAGTTAAGCCAAAACGCATATCCCGGACGCGGTATCATCATTGGCAGATCAGCTGATGGCACAAAAGCTGTTACCGCTTATTTTATTATGGGAAGAAGCTCTAACAGCCGCAACCGTATCTTTGTAAAAGACGGTGAAGGCATCCGCACACAGGCCTTTGATCCTTCCAAACTGGAAGATCCGAGCCTCATCATCTATGCTCCCGTCAGAGTATTGGGCAACAAGACCATCGTGACAAACGGTGACCAGACTGACACCATCTATGACGGCATGGACAAGCAGATGACCTTTGAACAGTCTTTAAGGAGCCGTGAATTTGAGCCGGACGGTCCCAACTATACCCCTCGTATCTCCGGTATTATGCACATCGAAAATGGCCGGTACAACTATGCCATGTCTATTTTAAAGAGCAACAACGGCAATCCCGATGCATGCAACCGATACACATTTGCATATGAAAACCCTGTTTCCGGTGAAGGACATTTTATTCATACATACATGCACGACGGCAATCCCCTTCCCAGCTTTGAAGGTGAGCCAAAGCTAGTCTCCATCCCCGATGATATCGACCTGTTTACCGATCTGTTATGGAACAGCTTAAACGAAGACAACAAGGTCTCTTTATTCGTACGCTATATCGATATTGCAACCGGAAAATACGAGACAAAGATCGTCAATAAAAACAATTGACAAACCGGCCGGCACCTTTTGCCGAGTCTATTTACATTCTATCCAAAAAAGGAGATTTTATCATGAATGAAATTCAATTAAAATACGGCTGCAATCCCAATCAGAAGCCGTCCCGCATCTATATGGAAGACGGAAGCGACCTTCCTGTTACCGTATTAAACGGTAAACCCGGATATATCAACTTTCTGGATGCCTTCAACGGCTGGCAGTTAGTCAAAGAATTAAAAGAAGCTACCGGACTTCCGGCTGCTACTTCTTTTAAGCATGTATCACCTGCCGGAGCTGCAGTCGGACTTCCGTTATCCGATACTCTTGCCAAAATCTACTGGGTTGACGATCTTGGAGAATTATCTCCGTTAGCATGTGCTTACGCAAGAGCCCGCGGTGCCGACAGAATGTCTTCCTTTGGTGATTTCATCGCTTTATCCGATATCTGTGATGTTGACACCGCAAGACTGATCAAACGCGAGGTATCTGACGGTGTGATCGCTCCCGGCTATACCGATGAAGCCTTAGAGCTTTTAAAAGCCAAGAAAAAAGGCAATTACAACATTATCCAGATTGATCCAGCCTATACTCCCGCTCCCATTGAGCACAAACAGGTATATGGCGTTACCTTTGAACAGGGCCGTAATGAGCTCGATGTCAACGGCGACTTATTATCCAATATCGTCACGGACAATAAGGAGCTTCCCGAAGCTGCCCTGATCGACATGAAAATTGCCCTGATCACCTTAAAATATACACAGTCCAACAGTGTCTGCTATGTCAAAAACGGTCAGGCAATCGGTATTGGTGCCGGACAGCAGTCCCGTATCCACTGTACCAGACTTGCCGGACAGAAAGCGGACAACTGGTTTTTACGCCAGTCTCCCCAGGTTATGGGCCTGCAGTTTTTAGATACTTTAGGACGCGCTGACAGAGATAATACCATTGATGTATACATGGGTGATGAATACATGGATGTGCTTGCCGATGGTGAATGGGAAAAGAGATTTAAAGTAAAACCGGCTGTATTTACAGCAGAAGAAAAGAAAGCATGGCTTGCACAGAATCAAAACGTGACCTGCGGCTCCGATGCCTTCTTCCCCTTCTCAGACAATATCGAAAGAGCCTACAAAAGCGGCGTGAAATACATTGCACAGCCCGGCGGATCGATCCGTGATGATCTGGTGATCGAATGTGCCAACAAATACAATATGGTAATGGCATTTACAGGCATCCGTCTGTTCCACCATTAATTATCTTTTAAATATCCGATTGTCAGATTTATGGTTCTGACTATCCCGAAAATGATTCTTAGAGATCGATTTCACTCATATTTTTATGGATAATAATGCAAAACAGGAATGCAACCTCTATACCGGCTGCATTCCTGTTTTATTTTTCATTCTCTGTATTATCATCTATCTTCTTTTATACATTCATTCTCTGTATTATCATCTATCTTCTTTTACACATTCATCCTCTTTTATTATCCTTTACTCATCCCAGATATGCTCTTTCATATATTGAAACCAGTTCTGCGTCTCCTCATTTTCGGAAGAAAAGGCTAACATCCGATCCAGATACCCCTGCTCTTTTACAATCTGTCTGCTGACCGGGAAAACCAGTTCAAATACCAGACTGACATGTCCTGCCACATTATCGATCGCTGTCTTTTTATATGCTCTCAAAACTGCATGATGCTCCATAAAGGCAGCTTTAACCTGAGGACTTACTGCACTCTGTCTGAGTTCCTGTGTCGTAACATTATAAATCTGCTCCATCGGCGTATCACAGTTTACACGCAAAATATCGATTTTGTCCGCGTCTCTTAAGATATGGCTGAACATCTGCTCATTTCCGCTCAATCCCTTTTCGATCCGGTATGCGCTGTGATTGCGGATGGCCGTTTCGGTCAGCCTCTTAACATTTATGTAAACCTCATGCAAAACTCTATCCTCTGCACAAGGTTCCTTGATATATTCATCAAACAGACCTTCCCGGAACAACAAATCTGCTCCAAACATCGCATGATCTATGGACTTGTCATCCGAAAATGTCCCATATCTGCGGACCTGCTCAAAACGGCCGATATCATGCAGCATTCCCATAAGCCATGCGAGCGTACATGCATGCTCCGATAAATGTATACTTTGTGCAATCTGCTCACACAAAGCCGCCACCCGGAATGTATGATCATATTTCAATCTGATCTTGGGATCTGTCAGATCATAGTCCTTTGTATATTCTTTGAAACGATTCTCGATCCTTTGCCGTTCTATCAGTTTTATCATGGTATTTCCTCTTTTTTGTGCTACCATTTTCTTATTGTCCAACGCCATTCCAATCGAAATATAGCACAATTTGCAACATCAATCAAGATATGCCCGCATTATTTTCAACGCATTTTTCTCAAGTCTTGACACCTGCGCCTGGGAAATCCCGATCAAATCCGACACTTCCATCTGTGTTTTTCCGTCAAAAAAACGCAGTTCAATGATCTCACGCTCCCGGTCGTTCAGTTTCTTCATAGCCTCACCGATCGCAATATTCTCTATCCATCGTTCTTCTTTATTTTTCTTATCCGATACCTGATCCATCACATAAAGTGTATCTCCGCCATCTGTATAAATCGGTTCATACAGACTCATCGGGCTTTGGATCGCATCCAGCGCATATACAATATCCTCTTTTGCAATACCGATTTCTGTTGCGATCTCCTCAAGCGTTGGCTCTCTCAGATTTTTCTTTGTCATATTCTCCTTGGCATAAATAGCTTTGTAAGCTGTATCCTTGAGGCTGCGCGATACCCTGATGGAGCTGTTGTCCCGTAAAAACCGTCTGACTTCCCCGATGATCATTGGAACAGCATACGTACTAAACTTTACTCCAAGCTCCGAATTAAAGTTATCGATCGCCTTGATCAGTCCGACACAGCCAATCTGAAACAAATCGTCCGCACTTTCGTTTGCAGATGAAAAACGTTTGATCACACTGAGTACCAGTCTCAGATTTCCTTCAATATACGTTTCCCTGGCTTCAAGACTGCCCTCGGATATTTTAGCAAACAATACCTCTTTTTCTTCTCCGGACAGCAAAGGCAGCTTCGACGTATTCACACCGCATATTTCTACTTTTCCCTGTGACATAAAAAATCCTCCCAATAGATTCCTCTATTGAAAGGATTGACTTTTTTTTTGATATTATTCCATATATGCTGTTTTTGCAGTTTTATTTCCCGGATAATATTGCCATAATGCTTTCTAACCCTGAGCCTTCTTTAAAATATTTTCCAATGTTTTAGGCATCAGTCTAAATCCCATGGATGCAGGATTCAATACAGCTCCCTGACACTTTCCTACAAGCATTTTCTGAATCTGCTCAACCGGAACGATCGTAGCCTGCATATTATTCTGGATATTGAATTTGTTGAACTCAACGACATCACCAAAGATCGGAAGGAAAAATTCACCCTCCTTGTTGGCAAGATAAGGAATATCAAAGCTGCCATCTTCAAGCTTACCATCCCAGTCTTTGGGCATTTCCTTGGTCAGTCTGACCGGAAGCAGATATTTGGCCCTTGCAATATTAACTGCCATTTCCTCTTCCAGATCCCTTAAGGTCGTCTTTTCTTCCATCGGAATGTCTCTGGTAAATTCCTGTAAAAAATATAAAACAGAAATTTGAAGAGAAGGATTCAATAAAGGCTGCTGCTTCTCGGGAAGCCTTGAAAAATCAGGCTTCGGAATCACATTTTCCATCTTAACAGGATATTCCTCTTCATCCGATACAACTACAATCTGGGATACTCCATAGGAATACAGATCAATGAAAAACTGCTTCATGCTCTTTTGCTCAACCTTAATTCCCAGCATTGCATATTTGTCCTGACGGTATTCTTTTTCTTTTTCCTTGAACTTCTCTTCGCTGGTAAATGCGTAGATCTGATCCTCACCGCCATCTTTATCCCATACAATGAAGGGATGCTTGGTAATACGTGAACCTAATACAAGGAAGGAATCTCTTTTTACAAGGTTCATCATAACTGCTTTATCTTTTTCCGTAATAGCCATTTTTATTCTCCTGTGTTTTTACCGTTTGCCAATCGTGCCGGCACGTCGGCTCTCTAATGCTCATTATAGCATACAAAGGGTTTAGTTGTCTTTAAAAATTTCTCTTTTTAAACGTTTCATAATCTTTTTCTCAAGTCTGGATATATACGACTGGGATATTCCCAGAATGCATGCCACCTCCTTTTGCGTCAGCTCCTCGCCATCCTCTCGGTTTAAGCCAAACCGCATATTGATAATCGTCCGCTCCCGCTCGGATAATTTGTCTATGGCATTGTATAAGACCCGCTTTTCTACTTCCTCTTCAATATCTCTGGAGGTCACATCCTCTTCCGTTCCCAGAATATCGGATAAAAGCAGTTCGTTACCATCCCAGTCAACATTTAACGGCTCATCGATTGACACCTCCAGACGTGTCTTATTATTGCGTCTTAAATACATCAGGATCTCATTTTCAATACAGCGTGAAGCATATGTGGCAAGCTTAATGTTTTTATTGGGATTATAGGTATTGATGGCCTTGATCAATCCGATTGTGCCAATGGAGATCAGGTCTTCAACACCCACCCCGGTATTGTCAAATTTTTTGGCAATATATACTACCAGACGCAGGTTGTGCTCAATCAGGACTGCCTTTGCATTTTCCGATTCATCACAATCTCCGTTGATCAGATCATTGAGCATGTGGCTCTCCTCTTCATCCAGTAAAGGCGGCGGAAGCACCTCCGTTCCGCCAATATAATGTATATCACCAAAATCCTCTACATATTTTTTCTGGCTCTTTTTTAAAATATTTAATCTTATGTAGCCGGGTAAAACCAACCTCAAAATCACAATTCATTCACTCCCTGTTTTTATTTTCATTTACATGCTTTAGGATAATACTTTCGGATGCAGGATGATCTCGTATCCGGCCCCCTTTGTAAAATCATCCGGACATACAGCAAATAATATATGTCGGTAAATCTCCATGGCATCCTTTCTGCCCGATCCTTCATCCTTCCTTATCACCTCCACGATATCCACCACAAAGGCTTCCATCACTCCATTCTTTTTACCCACAGAGCGATATGGGATCACCCGATATCCATTCTGCGAAAGGATATCCGTACCGGGAAACATCCGATGATACAGCTTTTGAGTCATGATGCAGACCGGCCTTTTAGAAACCGGATCAAATAAGGCATTCCCCGAATCGATCAGTCCGGCTGACTGACAATCTCTTTCTCCGCATTTTAACAACACCTGTACAATGACATTTTTGGAAAGTATTCTTTCTGACATCATATTCTTAGCAGTGTCGGCCAGTAATACAAGAAAAACAACTGCGCACATCCCAGTTAGCAATAGGTAACCTTGCCCCGGAAGCCGGTTCAAAAAATCCAGTATTCCGGCCAGACAAATGCAGGCTGCAATCTGGGTCAAAAATACCTTCACAAATTGTTTTATATCCCGTATCCGGTACAGGACAACGGAAATCAGGCCATCACTTACGACGGATAATAAATAAACATAAACAGGATCACCGCCAAACATCATAACCGTCAGTATATAAATGATACATCCCGCAGCCGCCCCAAAAACAATCCTGAGGTTGGAAATACCAATATGTAATATCCGGTTTGTGATTGCAAATACGCCAAACTGATATATGAAATTCAACAGAAAGATCAAGTCATAATATACAACCATATGTGCCATTTGCTCCTGTTTTATGATTGTTATGATGTCAGGGGCAAAGGTCTTTTTGACCTTTTGACCCTGATATCATTGTTATTATACAAAGGTCTGTATGCATTTTTTGTCAAACACGATACAAAACGGCGGGAAATTTTCGACAAAAAAACACCTCAGATACAAATATGCACCCGAGGTGTTTTATCACACATCATCAATCTTATATATGACCGTTTTATTAAAATATAAAACCGATAGCTATGTATTTATTTTTTCTGCAAAAAATCCGGAATCTTTAAGGATTGTGATTCAACATTGGCCTTGATCGGCTTAGGATCTGCAAAATGACCTGCTGACTGGATCGGTGTCACAGAGGGGATCGGAGCAGTTCCGGCCATTGCCGCTGTAGAGGAAGCCGGTGTGACCGGTCTTGCAGCTGTCTTAACCGTATTGGGGATCACAGGACTTACTGTCTTTTTCATAAAGCTTCCACCCATCTGGGAAACCAGGCGGGTTGAAGAATTGTTGGCATCATCAATACCGGTTGCAATAACGGTAACACTGCAGTAATCCGGCTGTACATCATCATATAATGCACCAAAGATGATATTGACATCGTCCCCAACCATATCTCTGACATACTGTGCCGCATCATTGGCATCCATCAGTGTGATATCACCGGATACATTGATCAGAACATCGGTTGCTCCTGTAATCGTTGTTTCAAGTAAAGGTGAACCAACAGCCATCTTAACCGCTTCGTTGGCTTTGTCATCACCCTGTCCGTAACCGATGCCTACATGGGCAACGCCCTTGTCCTTCATGACGGTTGAAATATCGGCAAAGTCAAGGTTGATAACGCCGGGAATATTGATCAGGTCGGTAATACCCTGTACTGCCTGCTGTAAAACTTCATCTGCTTTCTTTAATGCTTCCGGAAATGTCGTACGTCTGTCGACGATCTCCAGTAATTTGTCATTGGGAATGACGATCAGTGTATCAACATGCTCTTTTAATTTTTCAATACCGCCAAGAGCATTGGTCATACGGGTACGTGCCTCAAAGCCAAACGGTTTGGTGATAACGCCAACCGTTAAAATACCCATATCCTTTGCCACTTGCGCAACAACCGGAGCAGCACCTGTACCGGTACCACCGCCCATTCCACATGTAACAAATACCATATCAGCACCCTTTAATGCTGCTGTAATCTCTTCTATACTTTCAAGTGCTGCCTGCTCTCCAACCTCAGGCTTTGCACCTGCACCCAGTCCTTTGGTTAATTTTTCCCCAATCTGTAATAACTTCGGAGCCTTGCATAGCTGCAATGCCTGCTTATCTGTATTCAAACCGATAAAGTTGACTCCTCCGATATTTTCCTGTATCATTCTATCTACTGCATTGTTTCCGGCACCGCCGACACCGGCAACGATAATCTTAGCTGCGCCTTCTGTATCATTTGATTTAATTTCTAACAAGGGTAGTTCCTCCTTCACAAACCTATCAAGTTTTCTAAATTATATCATATAATTATTTTGCAAATTTATCAATGCTTTTTTTCAATCCGGTTCAAAAGTCAGGGTTGAAACACCGTTTTCATATTCACGCATATCCAAAACCCCATTTTTCCCCTGAATAGAGGGAACAATTACAGATAACTGCATGATCTTTTCATCAATATTTTTTTTCGTTCCGATCAGGACTCTCGCATTGCCAAAATACAGTGTCACATTCATATCCGGATCAAAATAAATCTTGTCTGCCACAATCTCATACTTGTCCAACAACTGTGTCAGTTCCAGTATTTCCTGAAATACATCTGCTTTTTGTACCGGAAGCTGTTCATACAAAAGAACATGGTTGAAATGCAGTCCCGATATTTCCGGAACTCCGTCCGTTATCACCGGCGAACTTTCGACTACGATTCCTTCTCTGTCAAAATACATATAATTGCCAAGATAAGAGACACATCCGGCAAGCTTTTTTTCGTAAACCATAATCCGGATGGAATCAGCTCCGACAACCTCAACATCCATTTTTTCCACAAACGGTACATTTTCAATGGATTTGTTGCGGTATTTGAGATTGAGCAGCAGGGAATTATCGAACAGATTGCCTTTTAGTACCATATCCTCAATCTCCTGCTCGGTATAATGGCTGTTTCCCACCACTTCCACGTTTTTTACCCGGTAGTATATCAAAATATAAGCCATGACAGCACAGATCAGAATCACTGCAGCTGTCACGGCAATCCATATTTTCTGTTTTAATGTAAATCTGCTGTACTCACTTTTCATTCTTCTTCAATCTTTGCTCCCAGAAGTTTTAAATCACGGACAATATTTTCATAGCCCCGCCTGATAAAAACATCATTTTTGATATAGGTATCTCCGTCCGCAGAAAGACCCGCAAGCAACAATGCCGCACCACCGCGCAGTTCCTTCGCCTCGACAACAGTTCCCCGCAGCTTTTTCACGCCACAGACCATGGCACGTCTGCCGATCACGTGTATGTCGGCTCCCATTTTTTTAAGTTCATCCACAACCTGAAAACGGTTTTCAAAAATAGTTTCCTCCAGAATACTACAGCCCTGGGAAATACTGAGGGCCGCCATAAACATCGACTGCATATCCGTCGGAAATCCGGGATACACCTCCGTTTTGATATAGCGCACAGACCTGTTTGCATTTTCACCATTCAGGCACACCCAGTCTTTGGCAATGGCCAGATCCGCTCCCATCTCTCCCAGCACCTCAAACACACCGGATAGATAATCACACGGTGCCTGATTTAACACAACCAGACCTCTTGTCATGACTCCTGCTAACAGATAGGTGCCTGCCACGATCCGGTCCGGCATGATGCGGTAACAGATCTCTGACAGCTTTTTCACGCCAATAATCGTGATCACTGAAGTTCCGGCACCGGCGATCCTGGCTCCTGACCGATTCAGAAACTCACAAAGCTCGATGATCTCCGGCTCCCTTGCACATCCTGATATCTGATAGGCACAGCCGGAAGCTGCCGCATAGAGAATTGCATTTTCCGTTGCCCCGACACTGGGAAACGGCAGCATTACCTTTCTATTTTCCGACTTTCCCGCTCTGGCGGCAATGCATCCATTTTCTTCAGAAAACTCCACTCCCATCTGACCCAAAATATCCAGATGAAAATCAATCGGTCTTTTACCGATCACACAGCCGCCGGGATAACAAATGGAGATTTCCCCCATCCTCCCAAGCAGCGCCCCGATCAGGACAACCGACGATCTCATGACATTGGCATGCTCTGTCGGAAACGATGTGGCACAGATATCGGATGCATCAATCTCCATCGTCCGGCCGCTTTTTGTGATCCCGCATCCGACCGCCTCCAGAAGCTTTTGCATATGCTCAACATCCGTTATCACCGGGCAATTCTTTAATACTGTTTTTCCTTTGATCAAAAGCGAAGCTGCCATAACAGGCAGGGCGGCATTTTTTGACCCCTGTATATCAACTTCCCCGCATAATGTATTACCTCCGCATACATGGATTGTACTCATATCCACCTTCCGTTCGTGAATATTTTTCTAATATAATGTATGCAGAATCATCGAATATCGCGCCTGTCAGATATGTCCTATAAATTATCCTTCAGCCGGATCTGTTTCGAAACATTGAGCACAAGCCCGATCTCCGCCATCAAAAACATTTCCGATGTACCTCCGTAGCTGATAAACGGAAGCGAAATACCGGTATTGGGCATCGTGTTGGTAACAACCGCAATATTTAATATAACCTGAATTGCAAAATGTGCCATAACTCCGACAACCAGCAAAGCGCCAAAAAGATCCGGTGCATTGTTGGCAATCACCATACATCTCCAGATCAGCAGCACAAACAGCAAAATAACCGCAAAAGCACCAAATAGTCCCAACTCCTCGCAGATAATGGAAAAGATCATATCATTTTGCGCTTCCGGTAAGAACCCAAGCTTTTGCATGCTGCCTCCAAGTCCTTTTCCGAAAACACCGCCGGAACCGATCGCATAAAGCGCCTGCAGCGTCTGAAAGCCAATACCGTCCGGATCCTTTTCCGGATCCAGCCATACTGCTATTCGTCCCATACGGAAGCTGTCCGACTGGATATGTGTCGCAGCATATACAAGTATAAAGCCCAAAGCCACCGCTGCTAAAACAACCACAATGTATTTTTTGTAATCCGAATCCGCAACAAACAGCATAACAATGGCAATGCCGCCTACAATGATACCGGAACTCAGATTGTCGGTAACCTTCCACAGCAAAACAGCCATGATCGCGGGAGCAGCAATCACAACAAGTGCACCCTGCAGGGTTGCCAGCTTCTTTTTACTGAAATGTGTGATCATGGATGCGCAGAATAAAATAACTGCTATCTTAACAATTTCAGCCGGCTGGAACTGCAGGAAGCCTGCCACGCGGATCCATCGTCTCGCACCGTTTACTTCCACACCCATCGGTGTCAGTACCAAAAAGATCAGCACAATGGAAACAGCCATACCGACAAACGCATATTTTTCCCAACGGTGATAATCTACCAGGATCGTCAGCACCATGACAACAACACCTGCAAGCGTCGCCGTAAACTGATGTCTCAGATAATATGTAGAATCTCCCAGCTCTCCGGTTGCCTCGTAGGAGCTTGTGGAGTAGATCATGATCAGTCCAAAAGCGATCAGGAAGATAACAACAAAAAGCAGGGTATAATCAAAAAAGGATTGATTTTTATTTGATTTTCTGCCGGGCATCCTAAGCCCTCCTTTAATTTTATGATGTCAGGGGTAAAAAAGATCTGCCCCGCCACAAAGCAGCTTTCGCAATTCTTTTATAACGCCAAAAAACCGATCAGGCACAAAACCGCGGTAACAATAGAAAAAACATAAACGACTTTTGTTTCGCGCCAGCCACACAGTTCAAAATGATGATGGATAGGTGCCATCTTGAAGATACGCCTGCCGCCGCTCAACTTAAAATATGTCACCTGGATAATAACACTCAGCACCTCGGCCACATAAATAAAACCGACAATAACCAGAAACAGCTGCAGCTGCATCATATATGCACAGGCTGCCACAAAACCGCCCAGTGCAAGCGATCCGGTATCTCCCATAAAAACACTCGCCGGATATCCGTTAAACAACAAAAATCCCAGTAATGCCCCGACTGCCGCACAGGTAACCGGAGTGATCGGAGCTCCAAGTCCGATCGCACATGCGGTAAAAAATGTAGCGACCAAGATCGTCACGCTTGTAGCAAGACCATCCAGACCATCTGTAAAGTTGGTGCCGTTTACCGTACCAAGCACAACAAAGAAAAGAAGCGGAATATTGAAAATACCAAAATCAATGTACTGTCCGGATGCGAACGGAATACGGAATGCCAGACTGACATCGGTATATGCGCACAGATAATACGCAAATACCCCTGTCACAATGATCTGCAATGCAAATTTCTGCCATGCACGCAGTCCCATCGAACGCTTCAGCACAACCTTGATATAGTCATCCAAAAATCCGATCAGACCAAAGCCAAGGGTCAGAAACAGGATTGGAATGATCTTAGGGTAACTTTTTATAAAAAACAAAGATGTCACTGTCATGGCCGTCAATATCAACAGACCACCCATAGTCGGCGTCCCGTTTTTTTTCAAATGGCTTTCCGGTCCTTCATCACGGACCGTCTGTCCTACTTTGAGTTTTCTTAAAAAAGGAATCATAATCGGTCCCAAAGCGACGCTGATCGCAAATGATATAAGTGTGGGTATAACAATTTCATGATACATGAATCAATTCATCCTTTCCTTTTTATCCAATGTTAATTATACCGAATTCCCTCTAAATAGGGAAGAATATTTTCATACAACGTCCGGATGACCGGAGCGGCGATCTGTCCGCCATAATATACTCCCTGCGGCTTTTTTATCGTGACAAGCGCGATGATCTGTGGATCATCGGCCGGCTCAAAACCGATAAAGGAAGCTATGTACTGTCCGGTTCCTCTCGGAAGCGTCTGGCTTGTAGCGGTCTTTCCTCCTATCGAATACCCTTCGATATAGGCTTTTTTACCGCCTCCCTCACTCACAACCTTCTCAAGCATCATCCGAAGTGTTGCACCGGTTTCGTCTGATATAATACCATCTTTGGTCCGAAAGGTAAACTGTGTGACATTTTCCGTAATGGAATTCGTGACATGATCTGCCAGATGCGGTGTTACCCGGTGTCCGCCGTTTATCAGTGAGCTGACAGTCGTAATCAACTGTATCGGCGTGATCTGAAACGACTGTCCGAAGGAGACCGTTGCAAGCTCCACCATTCCCATATTTTCTTTCTTGTGCATGATGGTTCCCGCTTCTCCCGGCAAATCTATCCCTGTTTTATTTAATAACCCGAATTTCTCAAAATATGCATAATAGCGGTCAACTCCGAGACGTAATCCCACATTGATAAAAACCGGATTGCAGGAATTCATAGTCGCGGTCAAAAAAGTTTCTGCTCCGTGTCCCTGTGTCTTGTGGCACCGGATCTTCCGATCCTCCACGATACAAAACCCCGGACAGTTAAACTGCTCATCCACACGTACTACCTTGCTCTCCAATCCGGCTGCAGCGGTAACGATCTTAAAGGTAGAGCCCGGCTCATAGGTATCATTGATGCAGCCGTTTCTCCACATACGGTTGGCAGCCAGTGTCGTATTTTGCGATACGCTGTCCAGCATTTCCTGCGTCTTATCTCCGTAAGCATACTCTAACTCAAACGGATGGTTGAGATCATATTCCGGGACATCCACCATAGCTAAAACAGCTCCGGTATTGGGATTCATGACGATTATGGAAACACCCTCGGCCTCTTTTGCCTCCATGACCTGCATGGCTAACTGCGTCGCATAGCTTTGGATATTCATATCCAGCGTCAGCGTCAGGTCATTTCCGGCAACCGGTTCAATCCTGCTTTCCCCGGTCTGCGCAAGTTCAAGACCCTTTGCATCGGTTACTGTCAGAATTGTCCCATTTTTTCCCTGTAAAACATCATCATATTTGACTTCCAGTCCTAAAATTCCCTGATTATCCGCTCCGGTAAAGCCAAGCACCTTGCTTGCCAACGTAGAATAAGGGTAAAAGCGCTTATAATCTTCATCAACTTTTACCCCGGATAAATTTTGTTTTCTGATTTCATCTCCAACAGCTTTATCTACATTATTTTTAATCCGTTCTATAGACGAATATTTATTTACCCTTTTCCACACGGTATCATAATCGATATTCAATGTTTCAGAAAGATAGGCCGCAACCTTTTCCGGCTCTTCAATCTGGGAATGGATCACGGAAATCGTGCACACTACTCTGTTGTCCGCAAGCACGATCCCGTTCCGGTCCAGAATACGTCCTCTCGCAGCCTTGATGGACCGCTCTCTCTCATGCAGATCTACCGCTTTTTCCGAATAATATTCCGACCGGAACAGCATGATATATACAAGTCTTCCCATAAGCCCCATCAAAAGCAGTACAAATGCAAAAAATGTAAAAACGATCTTTTTTTTATGATATATCTGAAATCCCCTCATAAGAATACCTGCCAACCGGCTTTTTACTAATCTATTAGGCCGGCTTTATTCTTATGACTTATTCAAAATTCAAATCAGCCTCATCTTCTTCGGAATATCCTTTTCCTGTTCCATCTGTATTTGTCGTTTCCGGGCTTTGATCGGAGTTCATCCGGATGCCCAGGCTTTCGTCAGTCATTGCACCGACCCCGCCAAGGTCGGATGCGTTTGGATCAATCGGCTCATAGGTCTCAGGATCCAGATACTCACCGGTATTCGGATCGATCGCATAACCCGTTGCAGCATCGATTTTTACCTGTATCTCATCTACCGGTTTGATCGGCTCTTCGCTTGTTGTATCCTCTTCGTTATCCTCGATCAGGTCATGATATCCGGATAAGATACCAAGTTCTCTCAAATGCTCTTTATCTTCATCCGTAATATCTTCCGTACGGAATATCTGCATATAGGGCAGAATCTCTGTCATGATATTTTTGCAGATTTCCTGCGCAAAGGTGGAATGCGGCTGGTGATCCACATTGGGTCTGTCAATGACGACATATACAACAACCTGCGGATCGTCAACCGGTGCAAAACCGATAAAGGATACGACATAGTTGCCGATTCCGCGGGGGAACATTTCGGCTGTTCCGGTCTTACCGCCGATCAGATAACCGGCAGGAACTGCTGTTTTACCGGTACCGATATCACAGACATTAAATAAATATCCTTTCATTTTATCGGAAGTCGATTCGGAGATGGTCTGTTTTAGGACGCGGGGAGAAATTGTTTCTGCCACGCTTCCGTCTGCATTCCGGATTTCTTTTACCACATGAGGCTGATAATAATAGCCGCCGTTGATAACCGAACTGAACGCACTCGCCATCTGGATCATGGTGACATTGTAGCCCTGTCCGAATGTGGAAACCGCCAGATCAGAGCTTCCCATGGTATTCGGATCAAAGATCAGAGTATCTGTACGCGCTTCACCCGCCAGATCAATGTTGGTCTTTAACCCAATATTGAAATTGGATAAATATTCCGCCAGTGTCTGTGCTCCCATAGCTGTACCGATCTGCATCAGTGCAACGTTGCAGGACTGCTCCAGCGCACCGGATAAGGTCAGTGTGCCATGACCGATTCGCTTGTGGCAGTGAATCTGATGCCCTCCCACCTCAAGCACACCGCCGCAATAGTAGCTTTCATTGCCGGTAAGCGCACCGGAATCAAGGCCTGCGGAAATTGTCAGCGCCTTTGCGGTCGAACCGGGCTCGTAGGTGTCGGAGATACAGAAGTTTCTCCAGATTTTATTTAACGAATCATAAGTCTCTTCTTCTGACATGGCTGCAATCTGTTCACTTGTATACAACCCATTTTCAAAAAGGCTCCTCGGATTATTGAGGTCAAATACAGGATATCCGGCCATGGCAAGGACTTCTCCATTATTGGGATCCATAACAATAACTCCGGTATTTTTACTTCCAAGCTCACCGGTACGGTACGCATTTTCACCTTCATGCTCATGATTCCACTGAGCTACATACTTATCAACAACATTCTGTATGTTCGCATCAATTGTAGAGACGATGGTCTGACCGTCCTTTGCCGGTATCGTCGTCCGCTCCACATCCGAATCATCTGTCAGATAACCGTATTCCCGTCCATCTGTTCCGTTTAATACGCTGTTGTAATACTCTTCCAGTCCAAAGCTTCCGATATCTTTTCCTACGGTAAATCCGATCGTATCGCACGCAAGACTACCATAGGGGTAGACTCTTTTATATTCACTTTCAAACCAGATACCTTTGATATTGGGATAAGCAGACGGATCCGCCTGCATAGCCACAAAGTCTTCGATCTCTTCATATTCCAGCTTTTTAAACAGGACATGATACCTGTCGTCCTTGTGTGTGACAATGTACTGACGAAGCTCATTGATATCAATATCAAAGCAGGCATCCAAGGCTTCCAGTGTCGGCTCCAGAGATCCCTCCACGCTGTTGATAATGCTTGAATCGACAACGAGATTGTAAACCTTTTCACTATAAGCAAGCTTTGTTCCGTTGGTATCCAGAATATCACCGCGTTTATACGGCAGCGTTGTACTGACATAATTTTGCTGCGACAAAATCTTCCGCTTATAATTTTGTCCGTTTTCTTTGTTGATCAGAATGAGTCTTACACTCAAACCAACGAAAGCCAGTAAAACTATAAAAAATAGAAATACCAGCTTTTTGCGCATATCATATGTAAAATGTCTCACATTTTCAGAATCTGTTCTTGATTCAGATGCAAAAATATTTTTAATCCATTCTATCACTTTCCACACCACCTATGGCATTTGTGCATACTGTCTGACGTAATCATCGCCCTGTGTCTCGATGGTAACGACCTGGCCTTCCTCTGCATACTGCATTCCAAGCTCATTGATTGCAACATCCTTCACATGATCTAAATCCACGGATGAAATAATGCGGCTGTATTCCTCATCATTGGCCATCTTCATGGAATTAAGCTGACTCTCCTTTTTTGCAATGCTTTCTTTGATTGCAGTATTCTGCGCCTGAATGTTAATATAGTTTACCAGAATCAGAGAAGACAATACAAGTGCCGCCACTAAAAAAACAACATATCCGAAATTCATGTGTACATGTCTTTCCCTGACTCTTCTCTGCATATCCGGATTGTCAATCGGTGCAGGTGCTCTGTGTATTTCTTTTCTTACATCAATTTTTCTGGCAGTATTGCCATCGATATAATAATCTCCATAGCCTCCGCTTCTTTGATATCTGCTTCTTGTTGTATAACTTCTTGTCTCTCTTCTCATTCCTGATTCATTCCTTTACTACTATTTACTGCTTCTGATTTCCTGTTTCTGATATTCATCATGCCCGCTCAAAAATACGCAGCTTTGCGCTTTTGGAACGGCTGTTTACCTCAAGCTCTTCGTCTGATGGTAAAATCGGTTTTCTGGTGATCACCTTTCCAAGCGATGTCTTTCCGCAGGTACATACCGGAAAGCCCGGAGGGCATGTACACGGATTTTCCTGCTTTTTAAACATGGACTTGACAATCCGGTCTTCTAGTGAATGGAAGGTGATAATACAGATCCTGCCACCCGGATTTAAAAAACGTATCATCTCTTCTAAAGAATTTTTCAAAACATCCAGCTCTCTGTTGCACTCAATACGGATTGCCTGAAAAGTACGCTTGCTCGGATGCCCGCCTTCCGCTCTCATCTTAGCCGGAATAGCTGCTTTGATAATATCATTCAATTCATAGGTTGTCTCAATCGGTTTCTTCTGTCTTGCCGCCACAATATGCTTTGCGATGTTGTTGGCAAATTTATCTTCTCCGTAGTCCCGGATGATCCTTGCAAGATCTGCCTGGGAATAATCATTGACAATTTCTTTTGCCGATAAGGGCTGACGCAGATCCATCCGCATATCCAGTGCCGTATCGTACTTGTAGGAAAATCCCCTTTCAACAGTATCAAGCTGATAGGATGAAACTCCCAGATCTAGGATGATGCCATCTACACCGGTCACGCCGCTTTGCTTTAAATCGCTGACAGCATTTTCGTAGTTGTCGCGGATGATGGTCACACGGTCTTTGTATTCCTTTAACCGCTCACCTGCAGCTTCAATCGCCGCCTCATCTTGATCAATACCGTATAAATGGCCCTTTTCGGACAGCTTTTTGGCGATTTCATAAGAATGTCCGCCGCCACCTAATGTGCCATCTACATAAATTCCGTCCGGCTTGATATCCAGTCCTTCAATTGTCTCCTCTAACAAAACAGATTTATGTGAAAAACTCATATTTTCCTCCGGACAGCTTTAAAATGAAATACCAATGTTGGACAGCTCTTCGGCAATATCATTGATATCATCAAAAGAAGTAACATCTTCCCATTTTGCCTTATCCCAGATCTCGATGTGTCCGCCGACACCGGCAAATACAACTTCCTTTTCCAGTCCTGCGTATTCCCGTAAAACCGGAGGCACCAGCATCCTGCCCTGCTTGTCCGGTTCCATCTCCTGTGCTCCCGAGATAAAAAATCTCTTGATCTTACGGACCTTTGCCTCTAAATCGGATTTTTCATTCAGCTTGTCCATAAAGGTTTCAAAATCGTATTTTTCAAACACAAAAAGGCACCCTTCCAGTCCCTTGGTAACCACAAACTCGTCACCGAGTGTGTCACGGAATTTGGAAGGGATGATCAATCTGCCCTTGGCATCTATGGAATGGTTGTACTCACCCATAAACATCGTCGATCATCACCGCCAGTCTGTATCACTTCTTGTGTCATTTTTGGGTTTTTGTGGCATTTCCCTCCACTTTTTCCCACTTAATAATCTAATAATAGACTAATTCAGGGTATTTGACAAGAAAATTTCTGCCGGTTTCGTCTGACATATTTTTCCACATTTCTTAATTAATCTTTAAAACTCTTTTACATTTTCTATATATTGTGTTTGCATTTCTATAAATATGCATATATTGTGCTTCTTTTATTTGGCATTCTTTCACTTGGCATATTGCACAAAATGGATGCGTTTTTTTCTACATTTTGATCGGTCAGAAATAAACAAAACCCACTTTGCATTTTCTCCCACCAATTAGTTGTCCTCAAATGCAGATCTGCGCATGTACAGTTTCCATTTTTTAGGCATAAAAATACCCTCTCTGCCGGTTTGTCCGACAAAGAGGGTACATATATATCATTATTTTACTTTTTCATCCTGCCTCTTAGGCAGTTTTTGCCTTTTTGGATACCCGGATATGCATGATCACCGCCACGATCACGGAAACGGCAAACAAACCTAAGCCCAGCATCTGGGATACCGCAATTCCGGTTGTGCCGATCTGAAGCTGATCAGTACGAAGTCCTTCTACGAAGAAACGGATAATTCCATAACCACCGAGGTAGAAAAGAGCCATTTCTCCATCAAAACGTTTATGTTTTCTATATAAAAGCATGATGATAAATAAGCATAAATTTAAAAAGCTTTCATATAAAAAGGTCGGATGCACCTGGATGTAATTGGTGCCTTCCACAATATGTGCCGCAATATCCGCTGAGATATCGGACTGACGAACGGCTTCGATCGGAAGCCTCATCGCAAACAAGCCATTGGTATAGCCACCAAACGCCTCGCGGTTCATAAAATTGCCCCAGCGTCCAATGATCTGACCCACTAACAATCCAAAAACCGCTGCGTCCACAGCACTCAGATAGGACACCTTTTTTATCCTGCAGAAAATATAGGAAGTCAGAAATCCTGCAATAACAGCACCGTAAATGGCCAGACCGCCATGACGGATATTGAAGATTTCTTTTAAATTGCCCTTATACATGTCCCACGAAAATACGACATAATAAATTCTGGCACCGATCACAGAAAAAACAATCGCCGGAATACTGAAATCCCACCAGAAATCCTTGGGATGTCCCAAGCGGTCGCCTTCCTTGGATGTCATTGTAAATCCAAGCAATACACCGGTTGCTATGATCATTCCATAAAATGCAATCTGAAAGCCGAATACAGATATTGTCTTGGGAACATCTTTCAGATAAATACCCAGATTTGGAAATGCAATATCCATTAAACCCATAAAACAACCTCTTTTCACATGATACTATACATTGAAACGGAACAGGATAACATCGCCGTCTTTTACCACATAGTCCTTGCCTTCCATTCCGACAAGTCCTTTTTCTCTTGCTGCCGCAAGGGATCCAAGCTCCAGAAGATCTTTATAATTAACAACCTCTGCTTTGATAAATCCGCGCTCAAAATCCGTATGGATCTTACCGGCTGCCTGCGGAGCCTTGGTGCCTTCCTTGATCGTCCATGCGCGGCACTCATCCTCGCCGGCTGTCAGAAAACTGATCAGTCCCAACAGCTTGTAGCTTGCTGCAACCAGCTTATCAAGACCGGATGAGGTCACACCAAGATCATCCAGGTACTCTTTTTTCTCCTCATCACTAAGTTCAGACAATTCCTGCTCGATCTGTGCGCAGATAACAAATACCTCTGCACCTTCTTCTGTAGCCATGCTGCGAACCTTTGCCACATGCGGATTATTGACTCCATCGTCTGCCAGATCATCCTCTGCAACATTGGCTGCAAAGATGGTAGGTTTGGCAGTCAGTAAATTGTAGGAAGCAAACCAGGCCTCTGCATCCTCATCATCCGGCACCTCAAAAGTACGTGCCATCTGGTTGTTTTCAAGATGAGCCTTGATTGCTTCGATCAGTTCTACTTCTTTTGCAAGCTTTTTGTCCATACGAGCCTGCTTTGCAACCTTTGCATAACGTCTTTCCAAAATCTCAAGATCGGAAAAGATAAGCTCTAAGTTGATGGTCTCAATATCTCTGGCCGGATCAATATTTCCGTCTACATGGATAATATTGGTATCTTCAAAACAACGTACCACATGTACGATCGCATCTACTTCACGGATATTGGCCAGAAACTGGTTGCCAAGACCTTCGCCCTTGGACGCACCCTTTACAAGGCCTGCAATGTCCACAAATTCAATCGTAGCCGGTGTTACCTTTTTGGTATGGTACAATTCACCCAGCTTTTCAATTCTCACATCCGGAACCGCAACGATTCCGACATTGGGATCGATCGTAGCAAACGGATAATTTGCTGACAATGCTCCTGCCTTTGTTAATGAATTAAATAATGTACTTTTTCCGACATTGGGAAGTCCTACTATGCCTAATTTCATAATAAATTCATCTCCTTTATTTTTCCTTTATTTTACTGGCTTTCCGCAATTCATGGTTTTGACCGAGTACCACACCGAGTACCACGGAGATGAATTTTGCATCAAGTTTTATACCACTTTTAAAGCGTCTGCCACTAAGTCAATTTCTCTATGTTTTTCATCCTCTGTAATATGAACATACAGATTCATGGTAATACCGATATTAGAATGACCTAAAATCTTCTGCAGAGTCTTAGGTTTCATTCCACCTTCAATACATCTTGTTGCAAAAGTATGTCTGAGTACATGCATTGAAAATCTCGGAATGCCTACACGGTCACAATACTTAAAAAGTCCTGTATCATAAGTACTGTTCTTGACCGGCGTTCCCTTTCTGCAAAGAAAGACAATATCCTTCCATTCCATCGGCACGAGCTTTAAGCTCTTATTCTTTGATCTCTGGTTTTCAAGAATACGAATTGCTTCGTCTGTAAGAGGAATTGTACGGTAGCCGGATTTACTCTTAGGTGGACCAACTCTCCATTCACCTACCTTATCGCGATATTCCATCGTTCTTTCGATCTTCATAGTACGATTTTCGAAGTCGATGTCGCTCCACCTGAGCCCTATAAGCTCTCCTGTACGAAGACCGGTCTGTAATACAAAGCGGTACTGATTCTCGTAGCTGTAACCAACCACAGCTTCCAAGAACTTCTTCTGAACGTCTATCGTAAGAGCTTCTTTCTTATCTGAAGGTTTTCCCATATCGCTCTTTAACGACTTCTTGCATGGATTCGCAATAAGTACATCATTCTCTCTGGCGAACTCAAACATGTTATAAAGAGCAATCCGCGTCTGGTATATGGTAGTCGTCTTATAGCCCTCATCAGCCATATCCGAAAAAATCTTCTGGCAGTGAATAGGCTTTACATCAGTTAAGAGTTTATTGCCTATAACACCCTTGATATTACGCTCATACCGTTCCGAATAGTTTCTGACCGTATTGGGTCTCACTGTCTGCTTTTTTATCCCTATCCAATAATCGAACCAGGCATCAACGAGCATATCCGTTGCCTGGTCGAGGTCACTGTGTTGGTCTATGTATGTAGCATCAGCAAGCCACTGTTTTACCTCTTGAAGTTTCTCGGATCTTTTCGTTCTGCGCTTCCCAAATTTATCAACAAATCTTGCGAAGTAAGTCCCGTTAGGTTGCTGAACGATTCCTGCTCCAATCTCCTTTCCTTTGAGATCTTTTCCCATTTAAGGCTCCTTTCTAAGCTATAAGAGCCCCAAATTAGCACGTTATATTATACACCAACTAGGGCTCAAATGCAATGTTATTTCATTTTTTTGATAGCCGATAAACAGCGTGGTTACCCCATTTGTTGGGAATACGCTATATCTCTACGTTATCCGAAATAAACTTCTCAAATTCCTTTCGTTTAACAAGTTTTTTCTTCCCTACATACAGAACAAAAGGACATCTCGGTGATCTGAGCAAGTTCTCCAATTTATTGATACCAATATTGGAATACTCCGCAGCCTCTTTTATGGTGAGTGCGACCTTACAATGGACAGGAACAGTCTGAACCTCCGCCTGCTCCTTGGTATACATACCGGATTCCATGTAATCTCTATCAGATATGTCGTTCATCTCACTCACCTCCCCTACAATTCATTTCAAGGCATTCAAGGATCTCCTCACGGATCTCTGCTCGGATACGTTCCATGCGTTTTTTGATAGCCTCATAGGTTCTGCCTTCATCATCTGCAATTTCTTTAAAAAGCCGTCCCTCCAACAAATACTGTTTCATGATTTTGGAATCGCTCTCATCCAGATCCTCGATGATTTCTTCCAAAAGTTCAAAATCCATACGCATAACGCTTACAAGACGGATATCTTCCTCATATACAGAAGCATCTATTATTCCCTTTATAAGTCCCTTGTCCACTTCTCCTGTCTTAAAAGCATCTTCTATCATGATGTTGGTAGAAGCCTCATTGAAGGTCGGATCACTTGTCCCGGAGGTCTGTACTCTAACTCCAAGCTCGCCTCTTGCATGGCTGCTCAAATATTCTTTTTCTGATTTGATTTTGTACTGAATCTTCTTCTCAGCTTTGCGGATGATCTTTGGGAAGACCGCATAATTGTTAAGCATTATAGCCAGTCTACCCTCAGCATCATTTGAACGATAGCTGCGAAGGATATCAGTTTCTTCGCCGTTAATTCTCATCTATCGCCGCTCCTTTACTGCAATTTCTTCATGTAGTACCACTCAAGGTATCTCTTGCGCTCCTGAAAGTCCGGAGGCGAAACCAGTAAACCGATATCAACTCTCTGAAGAAGGTCAATGGCCTCAATCTGCTTTGTTGTCAGATAAGGACGAATGCTTGTCCCGGCTTTAAGTCCATGTTCTTCACGAACCTGCTTGGCAGTCTTACCTAGAGCAATGCGGTTTAACATATCTGCCTCATTACTGAAGTAGTAAGGCTTCGGGGAAGTATTTCACTACGCAACCGCCCATCATGTACTTGTGACGATCCTGAGTTTTTCTAAGCTGCTCCTTCTCCTCACGCACTACCTTGGCAAGCTCTGCATTGGCTCGCTTCACC
>Ga0129312_1000164_pt1 | contig 67605 bp, 70 predicted proteins | sample O827metagenome_FD_94434 | JGI IMG/M metagenome (GOLD analysis project Ga0129312, IMG submission 94434) | Orangutan group fecal microbial communities from Wisconsin, USA - O827 metagenome | ecosystem: Host-associated > Mammals > Digestive system > Large intestine > Fecal | place: USA: Wisconsin... | reverse complement strand
GCACTGCGCAAGTACCTCGAAAACAGTGAGTGAAAGGCTACAAGCCGTTCACCGGTGGTTCTCCACTTATGAACGGCTTGTAAATTCTCAAAATTTTTTTAGTTCCTACTTGACACAAGAAGATTTATCCAGGCTTGGAAGAGATTATATTGGAGTGGGGGATTATCTGGAGCAGATATTCCCTATTATGGGAGTTCGGGTGATTGCAATTAATTCCCAGTACGACAGCAATAATTATATAGGAAAAACAATGGGACTGGAAATGAGCATTAGTAACCTCGTTAATACATTATACAGCAGAGATCTTTCCAAGAAATACAAAAGTTGCATACAGACAAAATGGAAACAGGGAGTATCAACAGGGGGACGAATCCCATTTGGATATAAAAAGGCAGAAAATAAGCAGTGGGAAATTGACGTGGAAGCGGCGAAGATTGTACGTCTGATCTTTGAATTGGCATTAAAAGATTATAATACAGCGATGATTGCCAATGAGCTGAATGAACGGGGATTACCAACACCGGGAAAATTCAGAATCCAGAGAAATGAAGAAATTGCATGGAATCGAAAAGTGACAGACGAAGAGTGGCTTTGGGATACAAGGATTGTATGGATGGTGCTTAGAAATTATGCATATACAGGTGCATTGGTGCAGGGAAAGACCTCCCGTATCCGAGTGGGTGGTTCGGAAACGAGGAGAACGAAAAAACATCAGCAATTTATTACGGAGAATCATCATAAAGGAATTGTAACGCATGAAGAATTTGAACTGGCACAGCTGGTTATCACTGATCAGAAACAAAAGGGATTTGCCAGGGATGCAGGATTTTCATTGAAAGGAAAAATACGTTGCGGAAATTGCGGTTTAAAGATGATGTATAACTATGGAACAGTACCAGTTGTATATTGTGCCCATACAGCAGCGGCAGGAAAGATGTCTACCTGCGATAAAACAAGGTATCCGGCATCAAGAATAGAAAGTATTGTTCTTGCAGCTTTGCGGAAACAGTTAGGAATATTTCAGAATATGGCAAGGATACTGGAGGAAAGTGAAGAGAAAAATAAAATGAATTTGCCGACCATGCAAAGAGACATGGAACGGGAACTGGAAAAACTGAAAGCGGAGCGAATAAGACAGTACGAAGCATATGCGGAAGGTGTGGTAGATCGGGAATCTTATTTAAGAAACAAAAAGGAATTAAATGAAAAAATAGAAAAAGTTCAGACAAAATATGAACAGATACAGGCAGTTACTACTGCAGAAGATGATTTAATGAAAGATGTAAAAACGGTAGAGAAAAATGCAGAAGAAGTAAATATTTTGAAGAGAATGACCAGAAATATAGCAGAGATATTTGTAAAGGAAATCACAATTTACGATTCTGAAAAGATAGAGGTAAAGTTTGTATTTGATGATCTGCTTGTTGATATGGCAAACAGGATTGAGAAAAAGAAAGAGGGTATAGCGTAATGACAATTAAAAATTTTATTACAAAAGGGATTCTTCCGATATTGCTGATCGGGATAATTACCTGGCTTGGACAGTACATATTTATGGTCAATGGTTCTATTGACTGGTTTCGATTTATGCTGGTATATGGTGTTCCGATTGGAATACCATATATGTTCATTATCATTCCGGCAAGATGGGATTTATCTGGAACGATTGGAATGGTAGCTTTATGTGCTGCGATAGGAGCTGTATTTGGTTTTATTGTTACGATTGGAATTGGGATACGGGCAGTCTGGTATGTGATTGCATTTCCAGTAAGTAGATTGATACGAAAGGGGAAAAGCGGGATATGAGTACAGGAGAAAATATTAAAAGAATCCGAAACATACGGGGAATGACGCAGAAAGAACTGGGGATTGCGATTGGCATCGGAGAAGAAAGTGCAAGTCCAAGGATGGCACAGTATGAAACTGGAAACAGAACCCCAAGGGAATCAATGCTGAATAAAATGGCAGCAGTGCTTGAGGTAGATCCGAGAAATATTTCAATCCCAACAGGTTATAGGGAAGAAGATATGATATACAGGCTTCTTGCATTAGAAGATTATTTCCCAGAAATGAAGTTGGAGAGAAATTCCCAGACCGGAGATGTTACAATCAACTTGCATAATAAAAAGCTCAATGACTTTTTGTTTACTTGGGGAGTAATACGGGGAAAAAGAGCAAAGGGACTTATTTCAGAGGAAGAATATTTGAACTGGAAATACAAATTGCAGATTGTATAAGGAAAATAAAACCGCAGGCCATGAGACTTGCGGTTTTGTCATTTCTGAATGATGCAGAAATACCGTCATAGAAAAAGTTATTATACTATGACGGTATTATTAATCGGCTTCTTTCTTAAATGAAAATACATCATTGGGTGTGCAGTCAAGAATGTCGCAGAGTTTTTCAATAGTCAGGACCGTAACATTTTGATTTTTACGGAGCTGGTCAAGAGTATGTTTGTCGATGCCTTGATTAATGAGGGCATATTGAGAGATGCTGCGTTTTTTCATGGTTTTCCATAATGGACTATAATCAATCACGGTATCCCCCGCCTTTCTTTAGTTTTGGCATAAAATACCACTGATTTTAATTATAGTTGTCGAATAAAATAAAAAATATGGTGGAAATATTCACCATAAGGGTTATAATCTTAATAAGAGAAATAGTAAAATAAAAGGAAATAAAACGAATACTGTCAAAAGCGGTCGAACGGTGTACATGGGAGGAGTTACATAAGTGAATATTGAAATGTTTTATTATGATGAGCATGAGAAGATGTATAACGAAATGAAAATGGAAATGGAAGAGAGAGATAAGGCATTATCTTCTGAAGAACGGGAGTGGGAACGTCAAAAATCATCACAGGAAGCAAGAGCAATTATGGAAAGGGCAGAGAGAAAACAGAAAGAGGAATATCAGATTGTCAATCCCTTAAAATATCAGAGATTTGTGTATCTTTCAGAACAGGCAATACAGTTTTCAAAGATTTCCGGATGCAATATTAAAGTTCAGACATTCCCCAATATGTCAGGACTTATTAAAATGCAGACAGCGTGTATCTGGCTGCTGAATGATGGTGAATCGGCATTGGAAGATAAGGAAACCATGCAGAGTTTACTTAGAGAAGCGGACTGGGTGTATATGGGAAATAGTGAACGAGATGGAAAGAAGATGCTTGAACTGGAGTTTAGGTTTGAACTGGCTGAAAAATTGAAGAAAACAAATGATTAAAGCTGAAAAGACAGATGTGCTGCGAATATCACATCTGTCTTTTTTACTAAGAATTATAAAACGCAAAGAAGTTCATTCCAGAACTCATCATTTTCTCTTAAAGATGCTTTGTCAGGGGATGAGGCAGAGAAGATCTGAGAAGCAACTTCAAACGCTCTTTTTTTATCATGTTGAGGATTAAAAAATTCATTCCAAGTGAAGTATACGCATTGAAGTTGATCCATGTACTCATGTCCATCATTGGCAATTTCAATCATTTTGTCAATAAAATCTTTTTCTGTAAGGTTCATAATAGTGTCCTCCTAAGAATTATTTTTATTACGCATACAATCTTTGGTGAGCTGGGCAGATTTAAAAATCCATTCCAACTCCTGTGGTGAGCAATCAGACAACAAATTCAACAAGTTTTGATAAGTTGGATTTGTGAAAGAAGGACTGTGAAAAGTATCAGAAGATGATACAGGGGTTTTGTGAATATCTGTATTATCATCAAGTAACTGATTCTCTAATTCCGTAAGTGCTTGATTATATTCAGCTTCTTCTGTATTAGCCATTTGCTCTAAGAATGTGACATAGGCAGAGAGCTTTTCATTAATCAAGGGATTCTGGAATGAAATATTGAGAGTATCTGGAATAATATTCCCCTGTGCGTTTTTTTCTGAATTAAATTGTAAGTCAAGCTGTTCATTCATTTTGAAGATCAGTGATAGCAAATCGGACATAGTGCGAATATCAAAATCAGTAAATATATTTACACTAATACCTAAAGCGTCAGCAATTTTTAAGAGCTGCTCATATTTGGGGTTGCGTTCATTGGCTTCATATTTACGAAGTGTACTATGGCTTATTTCTGCATCTTGTGCAAGCTGTTCCTGAGTTATGCCGTGAGCCAGACGAAAATATTTAATTTTTTCTCCTGTATTCATAAATAAAATCCTCCATAGCAAGAGTATAACATATCCTTTAATAAAGTGACACAAAAGTTTCTAAAAAAATATTGACAGATACAAATGTGTCATATATAATGATAACAAGATACAAAAGTAACACTTAGCTGACATAAGAGATACAAAAGTACAAGATAAGGTATACTTAACTGTCACAAAATAAAGGATAAAATGCTCCAGAAAATCTGTCAGTTAAAGTTAAGTGACACTTAGGTATAGACTTGTGAAAGAAAGGATGAACTGATATGGCAGAGATTATTTTAGGAATTGATCATGGAAACGGAAATATGAAGGGAAGCAATGTAGATTTCCCATGTGGACTGGTTAGATATACTTCGGAGCCGGGAAGATTTATGAATGAGGATATTCTTGAATATCAGGGAACATTTTATACATTGTCAGAAACCCGGATGCCATTCAAAGCAGATAAGACAGTGGATGAGGATTATTTTATCCTTACATTATTTGCACTGGCATTGGAAGCAAAGAGCAGGGGTATCACATTAACCGGAAAAGATATTGTACTTGGTGTTGGATTGCCGCCAGCAGACTTTAGCCAGCAGGCTCCGGGATTTAAGAAATACTTTATGGAACATGTTAAACATGGAATTTCTTTTAAATTCAACGGAAAATCAGTTAGCTGTTATTTAAAAGATACCTTTGTAAGTCCTCAAAATTTTGCAGCGGTTATGTGCTATAAGGCAAGTCTGTTTAAACAGTATCGAACAGTAAACTGTATTGATATTGGAGATGGAACTGTCGATTTATTGGTGATCCGAAAAGGACAACCAGATTTATCTGTCAGAGTCAGTGATCGCTCCGGTATGGCAATTCTTCGATCAGAGATTGCCAATGTGATTCAGCAGAACTTTGGTATTCATCTGGAATCCTCTGATGTAGAGCAGGTATTGATGCAGGAAGCAACAATTCTGGATGAAGAAATAATCCAGGAGATTCAGAAAATGGCAGAGGATTGGACGCAGAGAATTGTAAACCAACTTCATGCGTATGTGCCAGATTTCCGAACCAATCCGGCGGTGTTTCTTGGCGGGGGAAGCCTGTTATTGAAACCACAGATTGAAAAATCTAAGGATTTCAAGTACATAGAGTTTATTGAAGATGTTCGGGCCAATGCTATTGGATATGAAAAACTGACAGCTATGCGTCTCCAGAAAAGGTAGGAGGTGCGTCAATGGGACAGATACGAGTAGTATTGATATTCAATGAAGATAATGAACGGCAGAAAGAGATTGGAGAATACTTAAAATCTCAGAAAAGGTGCAAGACAGCACTGATTACAGAACTGGTATATGCCTGGTTGCATAAAGAAAACGGAGCTGTTTCTTCCTATAATAATGTAAATGTCAGCGTGGAGGAATTGAAGCAACAGTTATTACAGGATAAAGGGTTCTTGCAGCAGATAAGAGAGAGCGTGAATATCAAGGAGACTTCAGAGGAAATACAAGAAGAAAAAGAAGAGGGACTGGATATGGATGAAGGGATGATGATGGCAGGATTGTCGATGTTTGAGAATGGATTTTAGATTTTTAAAGGACACCGTTAAGCAAGTAAGAAAATCTTGTTTAGCGGTGTTTTATACTTTTGATATATGGAAGAATGTGTTAATATATAAAAAATGTCACTATATGAGAGAATGTATATATAAAAGGACGTGGGGAAAATAATGATTATATCCAAGATAACTTTGAAAGATTTTAAAACATATAAAGACACTGTTGAAATTAAATTTAGTGGGAAATTTAATGTAATTGTTGGGGAAAACAATATCGGAAAATCCACGATATTTGAGGCATTGCTGTTATGGGAGAAATGTTACAATGAAAGCCTGACAAGCAATAAGAAAAGTTTCTATAGTCATTCAGTTCCTTTATACATAAGTTTTGATGAACTGTATTTCTTGCGGATTACTAAAGATGAAGATTTGTTTTATGGAACTAAAAGGTCTTGTGAAATAGGGGTAGAATTTAGTGAAGAAAATTCAGAAGAAAAATATTACTTAAATTTTTCTTTGACAAAACCATCAATTGAGAACGCATATGTTAGATTGCAGCGAAAAACACCTGAAGAATTTGATGCGTTTAAAGAAAAAATGGATTCAATAGGAACAAAATTGACGGACTTTCTTTTTATACAGCAAACAGAACCAGTTGCAAAGGTACTCGCAAAAGAACCGTATATGTTTCCGGGGCAAATAAGGAAAAAAATTGAAAAGGGTAGATCGCATGAAGTGTTGAGAAATAAAATACTATCGAGTGACGTAACTGTATTGATTCAAAGGATGAAAAAAGTATTAGATTGTGAGTTTGAATTTAAAATTCCACCGAGAACGGCAAGAGAAAAAGAAGAATATATTAATTTATATGTGGTTCAAAATGGAAAAAAAATAGACATAGGACTCCAAGGAAGTGGTTTTTTACAAGTCGCAGAAATTTTTTCATCAATGGATATTATGGATAATGCATTAAATGTTTTATTAATTGATGAACCAGACTCACATATAAGTCCAAGAATACAGAATAAATTATTAGATTGTTTGAAAGAAATATCAAATGTGCAGGTCTTTGTGATTACACATAATGATAATTTTGTATCAGGACTGGATTCAAAAGATATAGTATTTATTAACTCTGAAAATAAAAATGAAGGCAATATCGAAGCTTTAAATGATTTAAACGTGGATGTACTGCATCATTCATTGGGCGGGGTAATAACTGGTTTAACAAGACTACAAAAAAATAAGCGTGTCGTCTTTGTAGAAGGCGAGGATGACATAACTTATTTAAAAGCAATAAACGACTCCTTGAAAAAAGTACATTCACAATATGCCATAGATTTTTCAAAAATATCATTTTGGTATGTAAGAGGAAAAGATAATATGAATTTGAAAATTATGGCGAATAAGCAGTTGCTTTCACAAGCAGTTCGAAATTGCAGATATGCAGCTATTTTTGATAAAGATTTTTCGACCGAAAATGCAAATGAAAAATATATAAATGAAGAAATAATACGAAGATTAGGAAATTCATCATGGGCACATACTCATGATGGTTACTGTATTGAATCTGTACTTTTTTCTGATTTGGAAAAATTAAAAAAGTTTTTAGCTAAAATAACAGAAAAAAATATAGAGGAAATAAATGATTTTGTAAATACCTATTTTAATGATTTAAAAAGTCAGGTGGGAAGCGTTCATAATGAGTTATATACAATTATGAAATTCAAATTTAAAGCTCAAAAAACAGCATCAAGACCTGAACTTGAGAAAGTAGAGTTTGATGACTATGCGGGAGAAGCTTCGGAAAAAATACAATATGCTATGAATAAAGATAATATTCGAGATTTTGTATTAAAGATGGAAGAAGAATATGATTTAACATTAGTTGAGCGTGAGGATAATGTTAGTGAAACAGTTGCTTCGGGGCTGTTGAATAGATACATAGAATCAATAGAGTTCGAGGAAGATATTTATAATGATTATTTATGTTTGTTTGAAAAAATAAAAAATTTTATTGCTGGTTGATGTAAGAACGCAGGGATATAAAGTCTCTGCGTTCTTGTTTTTCTGGATTTATAATTACGATGACTGAGTTTTGAAGATATTTTATATCAATACCGCAACACCGCAAGGCCGCAATGTTGCAAAATAAAACTGCCGGATTCACTGTTCCGACAGTTATTTATCATGAGTATCATCATCTGTAAAAGTTAAAATGTCATTTGGGGTACAAGATAAGATTCGGCAAAGTTTTTCGATAGTAGATGCGGTGATATTCTGGTTATTTCGGAGTTGCTGCATAGTTCGGTAGTCGATGCCATTGTTGACGAGATAATATTGAGATATATTCCGTTTTTCCATTGTTACCCATAATGGACTATAATCAATCACATTGTTCCCGCCCTTCTAAAGTATTTCCTGATTGTTTAATTATAAGTAGGGGAAAATGCAAAAATATAGTGAATAAATTCACTAGATACTATATAATTGAGAAGATAACCAAAAGAGAAATCAGCATTTATGGATTAAGAATAGTATAGAGCATTGTGGCCTAGAAATTTGGCTGGTTCTCGAAAGAGGAACCGCAGTTCCCCAAACGAGAACTATAAATTGATAGAATATACTAAAATACTGTAACATCACAAATTTTCATAGTGCATAGAAAGGTAAGATGCACATGATGGAATCATTAGGAAATAGATTAAGGCAATTAAGACAAAACAATCGCTTGCGGCAGGATCAGGTAGCAAGTCTGGTTGGAGTAAATAAAAATACAATGTGTTCCTATGAAAATGATGTCAGACAACCTTCTTATGAAATTTTGGTCAGATTAGCTACTATTTACAGAGTGAGTACCGACTATCTGCTTGGGTGTGAAAGTAAAAGAACAGTTGATGTATCTGGTCTTACACCGAAAGAAATACAGACAATTACAGAATTGGTTGCAGATATGACGGAGAAAAATAAGAAGCTGGAAGGGTTATAGATGGCTCAAAGTGAAAAGGAACAAGATGATTATAGAATTACATATTACAATGCAGTGTCATCAAAGACAGTTGATTGGTTATGGTATCCATATATTCCTTATGGGAAGATAACAATATTGCAAGGTGATCCTGGAGAGGGAAAATCTACAATGATGATGCAGCTTGCAGCACTTATTACGAATGGAAAAGCTATGCCGGATGGAAGTGGAGATAAGATACCAGGAAATGTAATTTATCAGGCCGCAGAAGATGGAATTGAAGATACAATTAAGCCACGATTGGAAGCGGCAGGTGCAGATTGTAGTCGAATTGCATTTCTGGAACAGTCTGATGAAGAACCAATTTTACTAAATGATGCAAGATTGGCACAAGCGATTGAGGGGATAAAGGCAAAATTATTAGTTGTTGACCCACTTCAAGCATATTTAGGGATAGATAGTAAAATACAGCGTTCAAGTTCAGCACGTTTCGTTCTTGAAAATCTCGCAAAGGTTGCAGAACGGACAGGGTGTGCAATTGTATTGATTGGACATATGAATAAAAGCAATCGTGCCAAAGGCATATACAGAGGACTTGGAAGTATAGATATAGCTGCAGTAGCAAGAAGTGTTTTATTGGTTGGAAGGGATAGAAGTATTCCATATTATCGTGTAATGCTTCAGATAAAAAACAATCTGGCACCAGAGGGAAAGGCGTATGTTTTTGAACTAAATCCGGATTATGGATTTAGGTGGATAGGGCAGGAAGAATATGAGGTAGAAGATCTTCTGGCTCATAAAACTAAAACAGAAAGCAAACTGGACAAGGCAAAGGATTATCTGCGATTGCTATTGAATGGAACAGATATGGCATGTGCTGATATACTGGATAAAATGCGTGCAAATGGAATTGGAAAGCGTACTGTGGAACAGGCAAAAAAAGATATGGGAATCATATCTTATAAGTTGGGAGATAAATGGTATTGGCAGTTAAATGGGAGTGATGCATCAGGTGAACGGATATGAAAAAGAAATAAACAGTCGGGAAGAACAAAAGAATAAGATTCGTGCAAGATATAGAGGTGTAGACCGTAGCGAATTGGAGTTTATTCCGGCAAAACAAAAAGAAAAGTTGTTTGAAGAGACAGGAACAAAGAGAGTTTGTGCCTATTGCCGTGTTTCTACTGATGATGTTAACCAGACTTCTTCTTATGAACTGCAGAAGAATCATTATGAAGATATGATTAAAGAACATCAGGGATGGGAGTTAGTAGGAATTTATGCGGATGAGGGAATATCTGGTACATCTTTAAAGCATAGAGATGAGTTCAATCGAATGATAGAAGATTGTAAAGCAGGAAAAATAGATTTGATTGTTACTAAAAGTGTTTCCAGATTTGCCAGAAACATAGTGGACTGCATTGCGAAAGTTCGTGAACTTGCTAATATGATACCACAAGTGGGTGTGTTTTTTGAAACGGAGCATATTTACACTTTGGATAATACCAGTGAAATGATGCTGGCGGTATTATCCGCAGCAGCACAGGAAGAATCTCATACGAAAAGTGAGATTATGAATATTTCCATAGAGCAGCGTTTTTCAAGAGGAATATTTCTTACACCGAAATTATTGGGATATGATGTGGATGAGGACGGAAATCTGGTGATTAATGAAGAAGAAGCCAAAACAGTACGTCTATGTTATTACCTGTTTTTGAATGGCTTTCCAACAACAGAAATAGCAGAAGTATTAATGCAGCTGAAGCGGAAAACTAAACTTGGAAATACCAAATGGTCAAGTGGCACGATAGTAAGTTTATTGAGAAATGAGAGATATTGTGGAGATATACTTTCCAGAAAGACATTCACACCTAATTATCTTGACCATAAATCAAAAAAGAACCGGCATGATCGGAACCAGTATCGGCAAACAGATCATCATGAGGCTATTGTTGACAGGGATATTTATAATGCAGCACAGAAGATGCTGACAGCAACGAAATATGCGAAAAAAGGATTTCCATTTCCAAATCTCAAGGTAGTAGATGGTGGAGCATTAAAAGGTTTTGTGTCGGTTAATCGGTCTTGGACGGGGTTTACAGGAGAAGATTACCAAAAGGCAAGTCAGAGTGTGTATTCTGATCAGAATGATACTCAGAATATTGAAGAATCAAAAGAGGGAAGGAAAGAGGGCGGATTTGATTTATCCGGATATGAGATTGTACGGGCACAGTTTTTTTCTACAAGGTTGAATCCGGCGATGACAATATCAGAAGGGCAGATTACCTTTAATACTGCCTGTTTGAAGAAATTTGAAGATGTGGAATATATAGAAATCCTTTTTAATTCAGTCGAAAAGTGTATTGCTGTACGACCATGCAATAAGGATAATATCAATGCGGTAAAATGGGGAACGATACGAAATGGAAAATGGGCAGTTCTTCCTAAAAGCTGCAGAGGATTTTCAGAACCATTATTTGAATTAATGAACTGGAATGATAAGTGCAAATACCGTTTTAGAGGTCAATATTCAAAGGAAGATAATGAACAGATCTTGTTGTTTGATCTGGAAGAACCAGAAGTGATTAAGCATGAGATGGTGCAAGAGGATTTACCGGATGCAAATATGACTGAAACAGAAGAAAATACAGTAGATACATCTGAAAATAGAACAAAGAAGATTGTTAGAACACTTTTCCCGAAGCAGTGGCGGAATCATTTTGGCTGTAGTTCGGAAGATGTTGTTCTTTTACATAGAGTTAAATATTGTGGAAATTGGGATGTGCTGCGTCCTGCCAAAACAGTAGAAGGCATGGGACTTATATCAGAAAATCTATTAGAAAAGCTGAATAATGAAGCACATAGCATGATTGAGAAAATGGGGTGTGCAGTATGAGTGAAACAATGATGAGTCAGGCTAACGAGAATACGGAAAATGTAGATCAGAAAGCACTGGAACTGGCACAGGATTTTAGCTATGATGGTTACCAGGTTGTAAGAAGAGAGCTTTTTGCACATTTACGGGAACCGGCGGTTGTAATTCGGAGAGACAGTGTAACATTTAATACTGCCTGCATTGCCGGTTTGGAGGATGCAGTTTACATACAGATTCTTGTGAATCAGGATAATAAAAGAATGGTAGTGCGTAAATGCGAAGAAAATGATAAAGATGCTTTGCGTTGGTGTATTGAGAAACCAGACAAAAGAAAGAGCAGGAAAATGTCAAATAAACTGTTCTCAGCTATGATGTATGATATGATGGGCTGGGATATGGATTGTAGATATAAGATTTTGGGATATAAAATAACTCATGAGGATGAAACTATGTATATCTTTGATTTGACAGAAACAGAGATATTCATGGATACAAAGAGAAAGAAAAAAGTTAAAGCAGAACCAGCAGAAAAGAATGAAGCGGCAGCAGCAACAACAAATCAGATACCGGAGCAGAAATCAGAAGAAGTAACAGCAAAGGTGGCTAGGAAATTGAATAGGATACCATTTTATCCGAAGGATTGGCAAAATTCTTTCGGCTTATCAGTAGCAGAACATAAAAAGGCATTGGAAACTAATCTGGCAGATGGCTATATTGAATTTTCTTCAACAAGGTAATAAGAAAAATGCACTCATTTAGAAGGGAGGAGTGCAGATGCCAAAAAACATAACAAATATCACAGGGGTATCTCTGTGCCAAAAAACAGGAATAATACGAATATTTCGGTCAACGATAAAAGAATTAGGTGATCCGAAGTATATTCGCTTCTTATTTAATCCGGAGAAAAGAACTTTGGCAGTTCAGGCAACCAGTAGAAAGGAAGCGGAGTGCTTTCGTGTGCCTAAATATAATTCAAAGGACTGGGATTTTAAAATATGTAGCGTTCAAATGCTGAGAATGATCTGGAAAGTATGCGGATGGAATGAAAATGACACATATCGGGCAGCAGGAACACATTATCCAGAATATAATCTGGTGGAATTTGACTTAAATCAGGTTGATATAGTGCAATTTGGGCAAATAGAATAGAGATAAGAGTGAAAAACGTGGGACTTCTGAGAAATCGGAGGTTCTTTTTTTATGCCTATTTTGAGGGTGATTTGATGATTCTGTGCTTTATGAGCTATTTTTGAAAAAAAGTTGTTCCTATATTGACATTAGCAGGAACAAGACCACCGTTGGTTGGCGAAGTGAATCTTTATGAGCTGCATCATAGAGCAAGACTTGCTATTAAGCCCGGAATTACCGGTATGTGGCAGGTGAGCGGAAGAAGTGATATTACGGATTTTGAAGAAGTTGTAAGACTTGATAAGGAATACATAAGTAATTGGAATATAGGGCTTGATATAAAAATTATCTTGAAAACATTTATGGTTGTATTCAAAAGAGATGGTTCGATGTAATTGACTTTTGCCGATATGTAGTGATTTTGATATTGTTGAAAGTCGGAAACAGTTGATCGAGCAGGACTTGAGACGATGCTTATGAATTATTATAGAAATATAGACAGGGAAAAAATTCAATTTGATTTTTTGACACATCGTCCACAGAGAAGTGATTATGATGATGAAATCGAGAGCCTGGGAGGAAAAATTTATTATGCTCCCCGCTTGTATCCACAAAATTATCCTAAATACTTTAAATGGATGAAACAGTTTTTTAGTGAACATCCAGAATATAAAATTATACATTCACACATTGATGCAATGAGTTATTTGCCATTAAAAGCAGCAAAGAAAGCGAATATACCGGTACGTATTGCACATAGTCATAATACCTCTATTGATAAAGATTTCAAGTATTTATTAAAACAATATTTTCGTTCCAGAATAACAACGGTTGCTACTGATTATTGTACTTGTGGACAAGAAGCTGGAAAATTCTTGTTTGGAAATAAAGACTTTACTTTTATTCCCAATGCGATTGAAGTTGATAAATTTTTATATGATAAAGATTTAAGAAATAAAAAACGAGCAGAATTAGGTATAAAAGATGAATTTGTGGTGGGACATGTCGGGAGACTCTCTTATCAGAAAAATCATAAATTGTTAATTGAAATTTTTAATTCACTTTTGAAATTAGAGAGAAATGCATTGCTAATATTGGTAGGCGTTGGAGAAAAAGAAGAGGAAATAAAAAAACAGATACATGAACTTGGGCTAGATTCTAAAGTGAAATTTTTAGGAAATAGAAGCGATGTAAATGAATTGTATCAGGCAATGGATGTATTTGTTATGCCGTCTTTTTTTGAAGGTGTTCCAGTAGTTGGTATAGAAGCTCAATTTTCAGATTTACCTTGTATTTTCTCGGATAGAGTTCCAAAAGAAGTAAAATTTAATTCTAAAACACAATTCGTTAAATTAGAAGCTACTTTAGATGAATGGGTTAAATCTATCGAAAGAACAAAGAATATCGAGAGAAATTCAAAAGCAAAAGATTTACAGAATAGTCAATATGATATTAAAGTAGCACATTCGATATTGGAAAATTATTATTTGGATATAGTTAATAAGAAAGGATTGTAATATGGCAGGACATAAAAGTATTAAGCGAATTATACATCGTTGTGCTGAAGAAATAGATGCAACAAGAAGGATTTCTAAAGTTACTTCTTTTAAAGAAGGTTTAGAAACTTTTAGGGCAAAAGTTGATATTCAGATTATGAATCGTAATGGATATTATGAAAATGAAACTAGAAAAAATCATTTATTACGTAAGCATGATATTATGATTCGTTATTATGAAAAAACTTTTGGCGATTTTTTAAAGACATATGATTATGATCATAAAAATAAAAAGCTACCTAAATCAGAGTATTCGGATTGCATATGGGTTTGTTGGTGGCAGGGACTTGAACGGGCACCAGAGCTTGTAAAAGTTTGTGTAGACTCTATAAAAAGAAATGCAGGAAATCATAGAGTAATTATTTTGACGGATGATAATTACAAGCAGTATGTGGATATTCCAAAGTGGGTGGAAGAAAAAAGAAATAAAGGAATTATTTCTAGAACGCATTATTCAGATATTTTAAGACTCTCTCTTTTAGCTCAACATGGAGGTATGTGGATTGATTCTACCTTTTTCTGTACGGGAATAGGGTTACAAGAATATTTTAAGGCATCTCTATGGTCAATTAAACGTCCGGACTATTTTCATGCTTCAATAGCAGCCGGATATTTTGCAAATTATTCATTTGCATGTGATCAAGAACATAGGTGGATTTTTAAGGTTATTTTAGATTTTCTTTTAGAATATTGGAAAGAAAATGATATTATGACAGATTATCTTTTTTTAGATTATTTAATAGTTTTAGTACAAAAATATGATTCACAAATAGCTGAAGAATTTAAGAATATTAAATCTAATAATCCAGAATGTGATGAGTTATATAAGATAATGGGTGAGAAATTTAATGAAAATAAATGGAATGAGCTAAAGAAAAATACATGTTTATTTAAGTTGAGTTGGAAGTATCAATATCCAAAAGAAAAAGATGGAATTCCTACATTTTATGGGATGTTGGTTGATAATAAATTAAATTAAAGAGGCTATATATGAATAAATTTATAAAAAGTGACTTGTATCGCTATGCTGGAAATGTAAGTTTAAAATCTTTTTTTTATTGTTATAGAAAGGAAGCAGGATTTAGATTTTCTGTGGCATTTAGACTTATAAATTCAAGGGGTGCAAAACTTTTAGGAATTATTTTATGGATTTTTAGAAATAAACAATTAATACAAATTGCCCGTACTACTCAAATTGGATATGGATTGTATATTAGCCATGGAGGGCCAGTTGTAATAAATCCAAGTACAATAATAGGAAATAATTGCAATCTTTCTCAATTTGTAACAATAGGTTCTAACGAAGGAAAGGCAGCGATAATAGGAGATAATGTATATATTGGCCCTAACTGTTGTATTGTAGAAGATGTCGTGATAGGGAATAATGTGACGATCGGGGCAGGAAGTGTAGTAACCAAAGATTTACCTGATAATTCAACATGTGCAGGAAATTATGCAAAAGTATTGAACTATAATAATCCAAGTAGGTACATTCAAAATAAGTATTTAGAGTAGTATCTCTTAAAAGCTATAAAGAGGAAAGTTATGAAGAAAATATTGTTTGTAATGCCATCATTAGATAGTGGTGGGGCAGAAAAAAGTTTAGTAAATTTATTGAACATTATAGATTATAAAAAATATAATATAGATTTATTATTGTTGAAACAGGAAGGATTGTTTTTGAATCAAATTCCAAAGGAGGTTAATCTTTTACCTCTTACAGGCTCATTACAATATGCTTATAAGATCAATAAAAGTATGTTTAATTCATTTTCAGGTATGAAGTCAGGAATGTTAAGAGTAATGAGTACGTTTGTATGTAAATTATTTTATAATAAAAATGCAAGGCAGCAGAGATGGATTAAATATTATAAACGACATTTACCAAATTTAGAGGGCAAATATGATGTTGCTATTGGATTTTTAGAAGGAGATGCATCGTATTATGTTATAGATAAAGTAAATGCATTAAAAAAAATACTTTGGATTCATAATGATTTTAATGAAATAAAGCAAAATGAAGATGCGGGTATTTATGAGAAATATTTTCAAAAAGCTAACAATGTTGTTAGTATTTCCGATAAATGTGTACAGATTTTAAAACAAAATTACCCTCATATGCAAGATAAATTTTTATGTTTACCAAATTTAACTTCGAGCAATTTGATAGAAAAGATGTCAGAAGAGTATGAAGTGACAGAATTTGATAAGAATAAATTTAATATTTTATCAATAGGGCGTTTAACAAAACAAAAGGGGTATGATATTGCAATTGATGCGTTAAAAATTTTGAAGAAAGAATGTTTTGATGTTCATTGGTGGATTATAGGTGCTGGAGAACTAGAAGATCAACTCAAGAAACAGGTAAAAGATAATGAACTGGAAAAATACATTACATTTTTAGGCTTAAAAGCAAACCCATATCCGTATATTAGGTATTGTGATTTATTAGTACAACCTTCTAGGTGGGAAGGAAAGTCTGTGGTTTTAGATGAAACAAAAATACTGGCAAAACCAATACTTGCAACTAATTATTCTACAATTAAGGATCAGTTGAAGGATAAGAAAGAGGGACTGATTACTGATATAAGTCCTAATGCAATAGCCAAAGGAATAATTGAACTTAGAGAGAATCCTCAATTGTATAACTCCATTCAGTGTTACTTGGATAAACATGAGTACGGTAATGAAAAAGAGATTCTACAATATTATGAATTGCTAGAAAAACAAGGTAACTAGTGTGGATATGAAAATATAAAAAAGAGGAACAATCGTATGAGGGTTTTGTTTATATCAAAAAGCATTCATGATGTATCAGGGGCAGGAGTAGGCTCAAGAATGCATTTGAATGTATTGAAAAAATTAGTTGGAGAAGAAAATGTATATGTAGTGGATGTTGGGGTATCTGAGACTGCCTGCAGAGAAGAAAAGTATATTGCGTATGGAAAATATCACGGCATTTTAGATCGACTGAATAGGTGTTTAGAGGGAAACACATATTTATTCAGTAATAAGATTATAGGTGATATATGTCAATTGATAAAAAATGAGAGTATTTCTTTTGTTTTTGTTGATGATTCTTACTATGGAAATTTAGTAAAAACGATAAAAGAAAAATGCGATGCAGTGGCAGTTGTCACCTTTTTTCATGACGTCAAGGCAGAGTTGTTTAGAATTTGGATAAAAAACGCACCATGGTACGATAAAATTGATTTCAGAATTGGATTGACCCAGGAAAAGATCAGCACGACACATACAGACGCCAATATCGTCTTAAACCAAAATGAAAATAAGTTACTAAAAAGATATTATAATGTGGATGCGGACTTTTATTTTCCTGTATGCGTATCGAAAAATCACACGCAACAAATGGACTTGAATCCATATTGTGGAAATAAAAAACATATTCTATTTGTTGGCACATATTATTTGCCAAACATTCAGGGCCTGCATTGGTTTTGTGATACGGTATTTGATAATGTCAAAGAGAATTATGATATATGGGTAATCGGAAAAGGATTAGAAAAAGTACGAGATGAGTTTGATGACGATGATATCCATGTGATTGGGTTTGTTGACAGTTTATCAGAATACTATAGTTACGCAGATATGGTAATAGCACCCTTAACAGATGGTGGAGGTATGAAAATAAAAACTGCAGAGGCAATCTCGTATGGAAAGACATTTTTGGGGTCTTCAGAAAGTCTATATGGATACTGGGAAGAGATTCCAGATAGTATGAAGGATAAAACTGTGTTTAAATGTGATACAGCGGATGAATATCTGAAAGCTTTCAACAAGATAGATGAGAAGCCAATCTGTAAGAAAAATGAGGAACTGATCACGCTTTATGATCGACTTTATTCTGAAAATGCAGCTTATAATATCATGAAAGATATTGTCGAAAAAACAACAGGAGTAAAACTATGATTATCACAAAAACACCATTCCGTATGTCTTTTTTTGGCGGCGGAACAGATATGGAAAGTTTTTTTAGAGAAAACGGTGGAGCTGTTTTATCTACCACATTTGACAAATATTGCTATGTAAATGTACGCCATTTACCGAGGTTTTTTGACTATTCTACGGAATTGTCATATTCAAAGACGGAGCGTGTGACAAACATTGATGACATTCAGCATCCTGCAATTCGCAATGCAATGAAAATGTTGGATATGCATGAGATTCGTCTTACCTATGAGGCGGATCTTCCGGCACGCTCTGGCTTAGGTACTTCAAGTTCCTTTGCAGTTGGAATGTTAAATGCTTTTTATGCTTTGAAGGGCAAGTACGCAGACAAGAAGAAACTGGCAGATGAAGCAATTTATTTGGAACGGAATCTTTGCCAGGAAGCTGGTGGTTGGCAGGATCAAATTGCTGCATCTTTCGGTGGGTTCAATCGTATCAACTTTAATGCAGACGGATATGAAGTTCTACCTGTTATTATTTCACCAGAAAGAAAGAAGCAGCTTAATCAGAATTTAATGATGTTCTTTACCGGATTTACCCGCTTTTCTTCGGATGTGCAAAAAGCGAATGCAGCAGGAAAGCAGGATAAGACGGCACAGTTGAAAGAGATGCTTGCTCTAGTTGATGATGCTGAACGTGTTTTGACGGATAAGAATGCGGATCTTGATGATTTTGGCAGAATGCTGGATCACACCTGGAGACTAAAGCGTCAAACTGGATCGGCTGTTTCGACGAACAGTATTGATGATTTGTATGCCAAAGGCGTGGCTGCTGGTGCGTTGGGTGGAAAACTTCTCGGCGCCGGCGGTGGTGGATTCCTCGTATTCTATGCTCAGCCTGAACGTCAGGATGCGGTGCGTTGGGCGATGCGTGACCTGATGCATATTCCGTTTGCGTTTGAAGATGGCGGTACGAGGGTGATTCATTATACACCAGAGGCTTATGAACCAAACATGTAAAGAGGTAGAGGCAATGAAGGAGCTTAGAAAAAAACTGAAAGAACATGTCGAACTACTGATTGCGAGATATCCGATGTTAGAAGGTTGTGAAGATAGCATAATTCGCGCCTATTTTCTACTGGAAGAAAGTTATTCTAAAGGAAATAAATTGCTTGTCGCAGGCAACGGCGGCTCTGCAGCAGATTCGGAACATATCGTTGGAGAATTGATGAAGGGATTTAAACTTCCAAGAAAATTGGATGCAGAAATTTCTCAAAAATTAATTGATGAGAGTGAAGAGCTTGGAAAGACTCTCGTAGAGAATTTACAAGGTGCATTACCGGCAATTGCATTAGATGGTCATCCGGCGTTATCAACAGCATACATGAATGACTGCGAACCGTTACTTTGTTTTGCACAACAAGTTAATGGCTATGGGGTAGAGGGGGATGTGTTTTTAGGCATATCCACAAGCGGAAACAGCATGAATATTCTGTATGCGGCTGTTACTGCACATGCAAAAGGAATGAAAGTAATTGGTTTGACAGGAGCAAAAAATAGTAAGCTTGAACAGATGAGCGATGTTTGCATTAAAGTGCCGCAGACAGAGACCTATATGATTCAAGAACTGCATTTGCCAGTATATCATTGCTTATGCCTGATGCTTGAGGACAGATTTTTTTGACATTTAAAATTTTGGGAATGCGAGGTGAGATTGTTGCTAGATTTAAAGGTTAAAAAATCATCGATTCTCTTGGCCGTGTACTTGTTTTCAATGTTTTTACCTGGATTTTTTTCAAACCAAGTTATGCAAATTGTATCAAATATAATGATGGTTGGAGTGGCAATTTATCTTTTTTCAGTAAAATACAAGCCGTCGCGCTTTATGATACTAACAATATGCTATTTTGCATATTTAATCGTAATAACATTTATATATCATAATAAGGCAGCAGATATCCATTTGATTATTTCGAATTTAAAAATTGTATTTATGCTTTGTGTTATTGAGTATTTACTTAAAAGAACACCGAATAGCACAATCAATATAATGTTTTTTATATTGATAACATTTGTTATAATTGACTTTGCTTCAATAGTTTTATTTCCGAATGGGTTATATCAAACAGAACAGATTTGGAATGAGTGGTCATCTTCACAAGAAGCACAATGGATATACGGAAATAAAAATAATCGGGTCTATTGGTATGCGGTATTATCTATAATCACATGGCTAAGATACGTCTTTAATAATAAAAGTAAAGTGATGGTTTTGATAACATCTGGAATTTCTATTGTTGCTATGATGTTGGTCAAATCAAGTACTGCGACAATTGTTGCTATTCTTGTTAGCGTGGGGGTTTTTTATTTAACATATAAAAAGCAAACAAATATAAATATGAATTCATACGGTATTCTAGTAATTTATGGATGTATAACGGTTTTGATTTTATTGGGGTCCACTTCGTTACTGAAACCATTTGTTGAAGGCGTATTACATAAGGATATGACATTTACAGGTCGTAGTACAGCCTGGGAGAGAGTATTGTTGTTAATTGCTAGTAAACCCGTATTTGGTTGGGGAGTAGTTGATGGTGAAACGGCAACGGGACTTTTGAAAAGTATTGCTTTTGTAAATCCGCATAATCAGTTACTGGATTGTCTTTGGCAAGGTGGTATTATACTTGTATTTATTTTAAGTTTAATAATGATTACGATAGCTTCTAATATCACTAAAATTCCGAATAGATCTAAAAGAACAGGAATTCAATTTGTTTGGATAGGATTGCTAATAGATATGATTTTTGAAGTGTTGCTTGGTACGGGTGCAACATGGATTTGGTTGTTATTAATTAATCATTTGTATGAATTTGTATATGAACGAGAGGTTTCATAGAGTGTAAGGAGATAAGATGAATAAAGTAAAGAGACTGTTAATGACAATTTTGACATCAGGGATAGCAACAATATTGAGTTTTTTGATTAGCTTTATCTTAACTCCGTATATTACAAATAAACTTGGCGTTGAGGCATACGGATTTGTTACATTAGCAAAGAACTTCACTCAGTATGCTACTATTATTACAATTGCTTTGAACTCGTATGCAGCTAGGTATATTACGGTTTCATATCATAATAATGATATGAAAAAGGCTCAAGAATATATTTCTTCTGTATATTATGGAGATGTGGCAATTTCAGCAGTCATTATGATCGTTGCCGGCGGATTTATTTTATTTTTAGATAGAATACTTAACATCTCGTTAGAACTAGTTACTTCTGTAAAATTGCTTTTTCTTTATGTTTTTCTTGGTTTCGTTTTGACAACTGTTGGTACATCTTACACGGCAGCGGCTTATATAAAAAACAGATTAGATATTGTAGGAATTTTTCGAAGCCTCTCTTATATTTTTGAGGTCTTGTTTTACGTTATTGTATTTACTTTTTTCACCCCAAAAGTTTGGCAAGTGGGAGTGGCCATCTGCGTAGCTCAGTTGGTGATATTCGGAGGTGATTACTACATCTATAAAAAATATACACCGGAATTAAAGATAAAACGGAAAAACGTTTCGTTTAAGGCAATAAAAAAGTTAGTGGTGAATGGTATTTGGAATTCCATTAATAGTCTTGGGAACACACTGAATTCAGGGTTGGATTTGATAGTGACAAACCTGTGGTTGTCTGATTTAGCAATGGGACAAATTGCAATAACAAAAACAATTTCAAGTATTTTTATGAGTTTTAATCAGTTGTTAGCACAACCTTTTCAACCGCTACTTCTGAAGAGTTATTCGGATGGAAATAAGAATAAACTTGTTTCGGAATTAAAGCTTTCAATGAAATTAACGAGCCTGTTTTCAAGTATCGTTTTCGCCGGTTTTTTTTCTTTGGGAAAAGTTTTTTATGCCCTTTGGATACCAGGACAGGATATTGATCTGATATATGTGCTGACAGTTATCACGATGCTTTCTTCCGTTATCGAGGGACCGGTATATCCTCTATATTATATATACACATTGACTGTTAAAAATAAAATTCCTTGTCTGGTTACAGTTGTAGGTGGAATACTTAATGTGGCAGGAATGGCAATACTAGTAAAATATAGTTCGTTGGGTATATATTCTATTGTATTAACTACAACGGTCATTATGCTATTTATCAATCTTGTGACGAACCCACTTTATATGACACACTGCTTAAAAATAGAATGGTTTACTTTTTATCCGACGCTTTTAAGAACGATAATTTCTTGCACTTGCATGACAATAAGTTTTACTTTTATTGCAAATGCGTTGAATCCAAGCACATGGATGTCATTTGCTCTAACTGCGATCTTGTGTGGCATTATGGGGTGTATAATACATTTGGCTTTTGTATTTTCACGTGATGAAAAATCGAGGATTTTAGTCATTATTAAGAGTAAAGGGAAATAATGTAAAAGATGAGAACAATTTTACATGGGGGAGAAATAGTAGAATGATATCAACAAAAGAAGATTTGAAAAATGTAATAGAACTTGAAGAAAAAGGATATGGCAGAAATAGTTTAATACGTCGATACTTACGAGAATTAAGAATTTGTGAGTACTATAAAAATTGTGCGGGGGCATAACACGACTCTTATTTAAACTCCATAACTTTTATAGAAATAGGTTGGGTTTGCGATTAGGGTTTGAAATTCCGTTAAATGTTTTTGGAAAAGGACTACATATATTTCATACAGGAAACATTATCATCAATGAAACTTCATCTGTCGGAGAATATTGTAATATAATTGGATCAACTTGTTTGGGCAGTAAGAACGGTGGAAATGGTCCAACATTAGGGGATCATTGTGAATTGGGAATGAACTCAGTTGTCATTGGAAATGTTCAAATTGGGAATAATGTTTATATTGGAGCAGGGGCAGTGGTAACTAAAAGCTTTGAACAGAATGGAGTTTCTTTGGCTGGGGTTCCAGCTAAAATTGTAGCAAGCAGAAAAGATAGTAAGAAAGCTGATTGAAAAATTATGAAAACAGTGATTATGGCCGGAGGGCGAGGAACTCGAATATCTGAATTATTCCCTGATATTCCGAAGCCTTTGATTCCGATAGAAGGTGTTAGAAATATTAATGAATTTGAGTTGATTGATGGTGTGGCAGAGGCAATTAAGAAAATCAATGCGTCTGGTTATCTTGCAATTGTAGTCACAAATCAGCCTGTTATTGCTAGAGGAGAAGTGACTTTCAAAGAGCTGGAGGAAATCCACAACAAGATGGAAACAGAGCTTGGCTTGAGGGGCGCTTATCTTGATGCAATTTATTATTGCCCTCATCATCCGCACAAGGGATATGATGGCGAAGTCCCAGAGCTTAAAATAGAATGTGACTGTCGTAAACCGAAACCGGGAATGTTGCTGAAGGCGGCTATCGATTATAATATTGATCTGAGCCAGAGCTATATGATCGGTGATGGTGAGAATGATATTAAAGCTGGATTGGCTGCTAGATGTAAATCGATTCTAGTTAATGGAAACGGAACAGATACCAAGAATGAAGATTTTGGACAAATCGATACAATGGATTCAGTATTGGAGTTTGTAGATAAGTATTTGTGTTGATAAAAGGCTAGAAGAATTTTTGGGTTTAATTAAATTGCGAGTACAGAGAGAAGAGAGTATGAAAACAACATTACTTATTATGGTCGCTGGAATCGGTAGCCGCTTTGGAACAGGAATCAAGCAGTTAGAGCCAGTGGATAATGCTGGACATATCATTATGGACTATTCTATCCATGATGCAATTGAGGCCGGTTTCAATCATGTGGTATTTATCATCCGCAAGGATATCGAGCAGGAGTTCAAAGAGGTTATTGGTGAGCGTATTAAGGCTATCTGCTCTGCACATGATGTAACTGTGGACTACGCTTTTCAGGATATCAACAATATCCCGGGAGTTCTGCCGGAAGGTCGTACAAAACCTTGGGGAACCGGTCAGGCTGTGCTTGCAGCGAAGAAGGTCATCAAGACTCCGTTTATCGTCATCAATGCAGATGATTACTACGGCAAGGAAGGCTTCAAAGCCGTTCATGAGTATCTGGTGAATGGTGGTAAGTCCTGTATGGCAGGCTTTGTGCTGAAGAATACTCTGTCCGATAACGGTGGTGTGACTCGCGGTGTTTGTAAGATGGACGACCAGAACAATTTGACTGAGGTTGTGGAAACCAAGAACATCGTGAAGACTGCAGATGGAGCAGAGGCAGACGGTGTGGTTGTTGATGTGAATTCTCTTGTTTCCATGAACATGTGGGGCTTGACTCCTGATTTTCTGGATGTGCTGGAGGAGGGCTTCAAAGAGTTCTTTGAGAAAGAAGTACCGGGTAATCCTCTGAAAGCAGAGTATTTGATTCCTATCTTCATCGGTGAGTTACTGAAGAAAGGTGAGATGTCTGTTAAGGTATTAAAAACCGATGATACCTGGTACGGCATGACCTACCATGAGGACGTTGCAGCCGTAAAGGATAGCTTTAAAAAGATGCTGGAGAACGGTGTGTACAAGGCTGACCTGTTCAGTGATCTCTAAACAATGATGAAAGAAACTATTGATTTATTCGGGAAGATCCTCACAAACATCCTGACTGCGCTATATGAGCCGTTTGGCTTTTCGCTTCTTCTTTCCTTTTTGGCCATGTTTTTCTATCTGTATGCGTATGAGCCTACCGCAGCAGGCAAAGGATGGAAGAGTGCCATAGTGACATGGTATCAGAAATTCAAAGAGAGCGAGTTCTTCCGGAAACTATTCTTCCTGGCCTTTGTGACTTCTCTTATTCTGTTCCGCACATTGCTGAACCGTCAGCTGTGGATGAATCCTTTATCCGATGTCATGGGTGGCTGGGGCATCTGGGAGACTGTGAATGGCGAACAGAAGCTGACCACCGAGTGCATCGAGAACGTGATCATGATGGTACCGTTTTCAGCGGTAGTGATGTGGACATTCGAAGAAAAGATAGGAAACGGCTGGAAGAAGATACTGTGCAATAGCGGAAAGATAGCATTTATCTTTTCGATAAGCATTGAGATGCTACAGCTACTGCTACGGCTATGAACATTCCAACTATCGGACATCTTCTATAACACAGTCGGCGGAGTGATAGTCGGATTGATGTATTGTGCGGTGATGAAGGCAAGAAAACGGCTGTAAAACTGGATGAAATTGTGATATACTGGGAGCGGTAGCTCCCTACGCTGCTCGTAATAATCACACACCTCTCCGTGGTGAGCAGCAGGCAACGGTCTTACTTGTGAGTATGGTCGGCTAAGATGCGTGAAACTTTATACATAAGAACCTAAAGAGGAAAAAGCATGATTAAGAAAATAGTAATTGATAAGTTTAAGAGTATTAATCATCTTGAAATTACACCGGCGGGAAACTTTAATGTTCTTATCGGAGAAAATAATATTGGAAAAACTACCATTTTTGAAGCAATTCATTTGTGGAAAATGTGTTATGATAATAACCTAAAGAAAGACAAATCAGGTTTCTATTCTACGGCACATCATTTGAAGTTTGAAAGCATGGAATTTATCCGTGCTTATCATGACGAGGATTTGTTTCCAATAGGGTGCAGTGGAAAAGATGCAAAATGTGCTGTGACATTGGTGATAGAATATAACGGTCAGAGTTATAATTTGGGCTTTACCGTAAGTAAGGTTAGCAATATAGATGATGCTTATTTGCAAGTGGATTACATTGATGGAAATGCATTTAAATCTTTTGCGACAATGGTTGCAGGAATTCAAGGTAAGAATCTTGCAACCTTTTTTGGTATAAACGAATCAAGGCCTATTCCTAATATTGTGGCCAAAGAGCCGTATATGTATAAGGCACAGGTGCTAGATAAAATAGCCAAGGGAAAAGGCTATGAAGTATTACGGAATAAAGTTATAAGTCATATTAGTGAAGTGGAAACACATATTAAGAATGTCACGGGTGAAGATTTTGTTTTTTCCGAATCGGAGAAGGATGATAAGACATATATATCCATCAAAGTGAATGGAAAAGATATTTTTTCATACGGAAGTGGATTCTTGCAACTAACGGAGATTTTCTCTTCGATGGAATATCTTGATCCGGAAATATACATTTTATTAATTGATGAGCCGGATGCACATCTACATTTAAAGTTGCAAAAGAGGTTGATAGAGGAGTTTAGGAATATTCCAAATGCTCAAATGTTTATTATTACACATAATGAACGGTTTATGGAGCAAGTCGATGAAGATGAAATTTTGTTTTTAGACGAAAGCTCTAAAAGTGCAGGAACTTTGAATCATTTGCAGATAGGAACAAAATGGGTGGCTCTTGAGGATTTAAAAGGATGTCTTAATCAACTTGACAAATTGAGATTGGCAAGCAAATTGATTATGGTGGAGGGACAAACAGATATAGATTTCTTTAATAATATTAAACCAAAGTATGAGACAGTCACTGGAAAAAGTGAACCGATTGCTAATGTGTATATTCCTATGAGGGGAATTGACACACTTAATGGAAAACTGGTTGCATATTCAAGAGCCTTAAAAGGCGTAATCCCTGATTCTTGCAAATGGCTTATTATTCGAGATACTGACTGCGTTCCGTGTACTAGGAAGGAATCCGCTGGCAATGATGATAAAAAGGATATGGACACCTCTGCGGATGTTAAGGTGTTATTTCAAGACGGTTATGGCATAGAATCTACATTCGCTGCGGAACCAAGAAAACTCGCTAGAATTCTAGGACGGTACTACCTGTTGGATGATTCTGTACATACAACTATTGAAACGTACATAAGTGAAACTAGCAGTGATTTTTCACGAAGAGTGAGAGATATTACTGACACGGAATTATATGGGGAATTTGAAAATCATTTTAATCGGCAAATTAAAAACAGATCTGGAAGAACTTATAGAAGCTTACAATTCCGTGATGTATTAGCGGTAATATCAAGTAATAATATTCAGTATATCATGACAAAAGGAATCATGAACAAATATCTGAAGGCTATTCACGATAAAATAGTAATCGGATTTCCGCAGACTGCAAGCATGACACCGTTAGATATAGATTCCATTTTTACTGAGTACTACTCACATATAAATACCGTGGATGATTTATTAGACTGTCATAAAACAATACTAGATGAGATATATACATAAGCCGCTTGCAGTCGGTATTGTCCTCGTACCCACGCTCTGCTATACTTAAATAACTAAAAAAGGAAAGAGGTTATTACCTATGCCCAGAACTAAAGGTAGCAAGAATAAGCCCAAGACCGTAAAAGAAACCGTTGGCTTTGCTGCACAGCTCGCTGAAAAGCAGTCCGAAAAGGAAGAACTCACAGCCGAGATCGTATCCATCACCGCTAACATTGACACTTTGAAGGCTGATCTGAAAGAGAAGAAGTCTGCTCTGAAGAAGGCCGAAAAAGAAGTGGCATCCCTGGAAGAGAAGAAGGCAAAGGCAGATGCTAAGGCTGCTGAAGAAGCAAAAAAAGCAGAAGCCGAGAGTGTGGTTAAGAGATTATTATAAAGCACTTCCCGAATCATTGTCATGGCAAGGTCGTGTGCTGTCATGTTATAGTGGGATAGGTATGCAGAAGTTAAATAAATGTTAAATACAAATGTTAAAAATGTGCAAAAAAATAAGCCTTTCGGCTTATTTTCGTTTGTATGTTAGTCTTCGTAGCTGAATATTGCGGCTTTCATTTTTTCCAAAAGCTCGTCTTTGTCAAATTCGTCAAGATCCGTTTCAGCTGAAATCTGTTCAAACTCATCATCTGGAGCAATATAGGAAGCCTCGAAAGGACAAGCTATATCCTCATCATAAATAATTTCTCCTTCAATCGCCCATGTATCGTCTGATTTATCGATACTGATTATACAAACTTCATCAATGGGAATCATAGTTACACCTTCCTCTTTTTATTTGCTTTGTTTACTGATTTTCCGGGTTTTCCGGATTTTTTCTTTTTTCTGACCGAGTAGCCAAAAGAACCGACTGATTTGCCTAAACCGAAATATTCGCCGTGAGAATAGCATATAGGTTTGGTTTTGTCAAAATGAAATTTTCCGTTTTCATCAAAATATTTGTCATCAACCGAAACGGAAACAACCTCTGCAATGAATATGTCGTGTGTGCCGCCTGTTTCAATAATCTGCTTTACTCTGCATTCGATATTGACGGGGCTTTCTGCTATTGACGGTGCGCTTACTTCATTGCTTTTTGCGGCTGTCAGTCTGGTTTCTTTGAATTTGTCTATATCTCTTCCGCTTTTTACGCCGCAGAAATCCGTTGCCTCAGCAAGAGCCTCGGTTGTAAGATTTATGACAAATTCCTTATGTTGTTTTATTATGCCGTAGGAAAAACGCTCCGGACGTACAGATATGTAGGTCATTGCCGGAGATGTGCAAAGAGTTCCGCACCAGGCGATTGTTATAATATTAGGCTTTTCAAGTGTTCCGCAGGATACCATGACGGCAGGAACAGGATAAAGCACTGTACCCGGCTTCCAGATTGTCTTAGACATTTTATTTCTCCCTTATATAAATATAATATTATGAATACGAAAGATATATTATACTATCCCCATAAAATTGTAAATCGGTATTTCTAACAATTTTAATAGTTGTAATAATGCAAAAAATTTAGTAACATTATTAAAGATTGATAAATCAAAAAAAGTCAAGCGGAAAGGATAATTTTTTATGAATCTGCCGGAAGAATATACGCAGCGAATGAAGGAGCTGCTTAAAGATGAATTTGATAACTATATGGCATCGTTCAATGATGAGCGTCTTTACGGAATAAGAGTTAATACATTAAAAATGTCAGTAGACGATTTTTATAATAAAAAGCTTTATGAGCTTGAACCGGTGCAGTGGTGCAAGGAAGGCTTCTATTATAACGGAGCCGATGTAAGGCCGTCCAAAAGCCCGTATTACCATGCCGGCCTGTATTACCTTCAGGAGCCTTCGGCTATGTCAACAGCGGCTGTTGCGGATATACAGCCGGGTGAGCGAGTTTTGGACGTATGTGCCGCTCCCGGAGGAAAAAGTACACAGGCAGGAGCTAAGCTTAAAGGCGAAGGAATGCTGGTTACAAATGATATAAGTACATCAAGAACAAAGGCTCTTCTCAAAAATGTCGAGCTTTTCGGCTTGACCAATGCTGTTGTGCTCAATGAATCGCCGGACAGGATTGCGGATAGATTTCCTATGTTTTTCGATAAAATAATCATTGACGCACCATGCAGCGGCGAAGGAATGTTCAGAAAAGATGCAGACGTAATAAAAGCATGGGGAAAAAATATGTCGGATTTCTGTCTTTCGGCACAGTATGAAATACTTGAGGCCTGTGCAAGAGCCGTATGTGACGGAGGATATATAATATATTCAACCTGTACATTTGATCCGGCAGAGAACGAAAATCAGATAGACGCATTCCTTACAAGACACCCTGAGTTTGAGCTTTGTGAAATACCGCCGGAGCTTGGTCTGGACAGAGGAAGAGCCGAATGGAGCAAAAGCGGAAATTCCGAGCTTAAAAAATGCGGAAGACTCTGGCCGCACAAAACTAAGGGCGAAGGACACTTTGTTGCAAAAATGCGTAAAAACGGAAACGGAGAGAGAACCGAATTTGATCCACAGCCTAAGAAAAAAATAGACGGCTTTGAATATTTTGAGGAATTTATTAAAAATAATATTAATATTGAATTTAACGGAGATTTTGATAACTTCGGAGAAAAGCTTTATCTTCTGCCGAAAGGAATGCCAAAGCTCAACGGATTAAGAATCGTCCGCAACGGTTGGTATATCGGCGATATAAAGAAAAAACGCTTTGAGCCGTCACAGGCGTTTGCAATGGGCCTTAAAAAGGAAAACGTAAGGCTCACACAGGAGCTTGATGATTACGAAACAGCGGTCAAATATCTTAAGGGTGAAACGTTGGAAACCGACCTTAAGGAGGACGGCTGGGTGCTTGTTACCTTCGACGGGCTTACGCTCGGATGGGCAAAAAGCCAGAAGGGCAGACTTAAGAATAAATATCTTCCCGGTTGGAAATGGGAGTAAGAAAAGAGGAAAAACAGAATGCCGTTTTTACCTGTAAATAAAAAAGAAATGCTTGCAAGAGGCTGGGACAAGCCGGACTTTGTATATGTTTGCGGAGATGCCTATGTGGATCATTCTTCGTTTGGTGCGGCAATAATATGCCGTATGCTTGAGCATTACGGATATAAGGTTTGTATGCTTCCGCAGCCGGATTGGCATAGTACCGAGGATTTTATGAAATTCGGCGAACCGAGACTGGCTTTTCTGGTCAGTGCCGGAAATATAGATTCCATGGTAAACCACTATACGGTTGCAAAAAAACGCCGCTCAAAGGATGTCTATTCTCCCGGCGGAGAGGGCGGTCACCGTCCCGACAGGGCAACGATAGTTTACTGCAACAAAATCAGAGAGGCTTACGGAAAGGTTCCTATTGTTATAGGGGGAATAGAGGCAAGCTTAAGAAGACTTTCACATTATGATTATTGGGATAATAAAGTAAGACGCTCTATACTTTTGGATTCGGGTGCGGATTTGTTGCTTTACGGAATGGGCGAGCATCAGATTATTGAGCTTGCGGAGGCTTTGGACAGCGGAATTCCCATATCGGAGATAACCTATATGAGAGGTACGGTTTACCGTACAAGGGACAAAGAGCGGATAGGAGAATGTATATGGCTTCCGTCATATGAAGAGGTCTGCAACGACAAAAATAAATATTGCGAAAGCTTTATGCACCAATATAAAAATACAGATGCGATAACAGCCAAGACGCTTGTGGAGGAATATCGTGAAGGCTATGTTGTGCAAAATCCTCCGTCAGCACCTCTGGAAACAAATGAGCTTGACGAGGTATATACATTGCCGTTTATGCGTACCTATCATCCTATGTATGAGAAATACGGAGGAATACCGGCTATTGAGGAAATTAAATTCAGTATAGCCGCAAACAGAGGCTGTTTCGGAAACTGTAATTTCTGTGCCATTGTTTTTCATCAGGGAAGAAGGGTTACGGCAAGAAGCGATGATTCGATAGTTGAAGAAGCTAAACAGATGACGGAAGATAAAGATTTTAAGGGCTATATACATGATGTTGGCGGCCCTACGGCAAACTTTATGCAGCCGGCCTGTGAAAAGCAGAAGAAGTTCGGTGCCTGTCGTGACAGACAATGTCTTTTTCCGGAAAAGTGTCCCAATCTTATTGTTGACCACAAAAATTATCTTCGGGTTTTGAGAAAGCTGAGAAAGCTGCCAAAAGTTAAGAAGGTATTTATACGTTCCGGAATACGATATGATTACCTTATATATGATAAGGACGAAACCTTCTTCAATGAGCTTTGCAAATATCACATAAGCGGACAGCTCAGAGTTGCACCGGAGCATGTAAGCGACAGAGTTCTTGAAAAAATGGGTAAGCCGTCAAGAGAGGTATACGACCGATTTGTTAAACGGTTTGACGAGATAAACAAAAAATGCGGACTTAACCAGTATTGCATACCTTATCTTATGTCGAGCCACCCCGGAAGTGATCTTCGTGCGGCCATAGAGCTTGCCGAGTATCTTCGGGATATAGGGCATATGCCGGAGCAGGTTCAGGACTTTTATCCTACACCGGGAACATTATCAACATGTATGTATTATACGGAAACAGATCCGAGAACAGGAAAAAAGGTTTATGTTCCGAAAAATCCGCATGAAAAGGCAATGCAGAGAGCACTTATGCAGTACAGGCTTCCGGCAAACTATGATATTGTCAAAGAGGCGCTAATAAAGGCACACAGAGAGGATTTAATAGGTTATACACCTCACTGTCTTATACGTCCGGAAAGACCTTCCGCTGTTAAAAATGTCGGTAAAGGAAAGCCGAATCAGCATGCCAATACAAGAACAAATGAGCAGAATAACAAAAAGAATGTGCAAAAGAAGAAAACAATCAGAAATGTGCATAAAAAATCAAGATAACGGACAAATGTCCGACGGTCATTGACAAAATACGTTGATTTATTTATAATCAAACTAATTTTATTTTTAAAGGGTGAACAATATGAAAAATGTGACATATATCGGAACAAGAGACAAGAACATAAGATATAAAGCATCAGAGGCAATATTAAAGGGTATCTGCCCGGACGGCGGTCTTTTTATTCCCGAAGAAATGCCTGTAATGGAAAAGAGCATTGAAGAGCTTGCTGAAATGGATTACAGAAACCTTGCTTATGAGGTTATGAGCCTTTTCTTTACCGATTTTACAGAAGACGAGCTTCGTTACTGCATTAATAACGCATATGATTCAAAATTCGATACGGACAAAATAGCTCCCGTTGTTGAAAAGGACGGAGTTTATTTCCTTGAGCTTTTCCATGGCAAAACAATCGCTTTTAAGGATATGGCACTTTCCATACTTCCTTATCTTATGAAAACATCCGCGAAGAAGAACAATATTGATAAGGAAATAGTTATTCTTACCGCAACTTCCGGAGATACGGGAAAGGCTGCACTTGAAGGCTTTGCTGATGTTGAAGGAACAAGAATAATCGTGTTCTATCCTGATGGCGGCGTAAGTCCCGTACAGAGAATGCAGATGGTAACACAGAAGGGCAAAAATGTATGTGTTGCCGCAATAACAGGAAACTTTGATGATGCACAGAGTGCCGTTAAATCGATATTCACAGATGCGGAAATGATAAAAGAGCTTGATGATAAGGGCTTTATGTTCTCATCCGCAAACTCAATCAATATAGGCAGACTTATTCCTCAGGTTGCATATTACTGGTATGCTTACTGCCAGCTTGTTAAGGACGGAAAGATAAAGGTCGGAGATAAGATTAACTTCACTGTTCCGACCGGAAACTTCGGAAACATTCTTGCCGGATATTTTGCCAAGAAAATGGGACTTCCCGTAAATAAATTCGTTTGTGCGTCAAACAGCAATAAGGTACTTTATGATTTCTTCAAAACAGGTACATATGACAAAAACCGTGAATTTATACTTACAACAAGCCCTTCAATGGATATTCTTATTTCAAGCAACCTTGAAAGACTTGTATGTATGCTTACTTCACAGGAGGAAACAGCCAAGCTTATGAAATCTCTTGCCGAAAAGGGCGAGTATTCAATGACGGCAAAGGCTGATGATATTGTAGGAGAATATGCGGACGAAGAGGAAACAGCGACAGCCATAAGAACAATGTATACAAATGCGGATTATGTTCTTGATACCCATACAGCCGTTGCATATGCCGCTTATAACAAATATATAAAAGAAAGCGGAGATACAACACCGACAGTTATTGTATCAACAGCAAGTCCTTATAAATTCGCAAAGGACGTATGCACAGCCATTGACGAAAAATATAAAGACTGCGATCCTTTCGAACTTATGAAGGAGCTTGAAAAAATAAGCGGAGTTAAAATTCCCGCACCTGTTGTAGACATAGAAAAGAGAGAGGTACTCCATAACAACCTCTGTGAACGTGAAAAAATAAAAGACTTCGTAAGAGCACAGCTTAATAAATAAGCTTACCGATACCGTTATGTATAATACATAGCGGTATTTTTCCGCAAAAAAACGGCTGTCCTATGCGTTTAGCATATTACAGCCGATTGTGTTATTATTTTTTCTTTGCTATTTCGATATTTACTTTTTTGCCCTTTATTTTGCTGTTTTTCATTGCTGTCATAATATCCTTGACATATTCGCCGGGAACGTCAACAAATGTATAGTCGTCATAAATATCGACATGACCGATTGATTTTCCGGGAATTCCGGCTTCGCCTGCAAATGCACCGACAATATCCTTTGCACGGATTTTATTTTTCTTTCCGGCATTGATGAAAAGACGAACCATGCTGTCGCCGGCATCACCGTAAATTTCTGTTCCACCGTAATTAATGTCGTCATCAAAATCAGATGAAATAATGTCGTTGAGTGCAAGCTTGAGAAGTGCTGCGGCAATGTCGGTTGCGGCAAGCTCATCATCATTTACCATGTTTCCGACAATTTCAACATACTTGCTTAAGCCGCCTTCTTCGATAACGTCCTTAACCTGATCAAGGAAATTATTTGTCTTGATTTCCTCAATGTCGCTGAGAGTAGGAAGCTTTTTCTGTATAATTTTTGTCTTTGTGTAACGCATTATGTCACGAAGCTTATATATCTCCTTGCCTACGCAGAAGGTGAAGGCAAGGCCGCTTTTTCCGGCACGGCCTGTTCTTCCGATACGGTGAACATAATATTCGTCGTCCTGAGGAACGTCATAGTTGAATACAATGTCAACATCGTCAACGTCAATACCTCTTGCGGCAACGTCAGTTGCAACAAGAATTTCTATTGTGCCGTTTCTGAATTTCTGCATTACCTTGTCACGCTGAGCCTGTTTTAAGTCACCGTGAAGTGCCTCGGCGAAATATCCTCTGCCCTGGAGCTGTTCAACAACCTCGTCAACACGTTTCTTTGTGTTGCAGAAAACGATTGAAAGCTTTGGACTGTACATATCAATTATACGGCAGAGTGCGTCCGGCTTTGTTTTTTCCTTTACGTCAAAATATGACTGCTCGATATTGGGAACGGTAAGCTCTTTTCTTGTTACCTTTATATATTCGGGCTTTTTAAGATAGCGTTTTGATAAATCGAGAATTTCGTTGCTCATTGTTGCGGAGAACATAACTGTCTGTCTTTCCTCCGGAACCTTAAGCATTATTGTTTCGATATCATCTCTGAAGCCCATGTCGAGCATTTCGTCAGCCTCGTCAAGAACTACATATTTAACAGTGCTCATTTTGAGAGTATGTCTTCTCATGTGGTCCATAACTCGTCCCGGTGTACCGATTATTACCTGAACGCCTTTTCTGAGTGCGGCTATCTGTCTGTCGATGGGCTGGCCTCCGTAAATAGGAAGAACCTTTATATTGTCCTTATATTTAAGGAACTTTCTGAATTCTTCGCTTACCTGTATGGCAAGCTCTCTTGTCGGGCAGAGAATAAGTGCCTGTAAGCTTTTGTTTTCGGGATCGAGCATTTCAAGACAGGGAAGACCGAAGGCGGCTGTTTTTCCCGTACCTGTCTGTGACTGGCCGATTATGTCTTTTCCGTCCATAATTACCGATATTGCCTGTGACTGAATGGGTGTTGCTTCTTCAAAACCCATATCTTTAACGGCTCTGACAATATCATCGGATAAATTCATTTCTTCAAATTTAAGATTTTCCATGTTATTCCTTTCAAAATAGATTATTACAAATGCAACAAATGAACCTATTATATCAGTTGAAAAAAGAATTTGCAATAAGAATATTAATAGTTTATAATTAATTAGTCTTAAATTGTCAAAATATTCATTTTAATAATAAGTTTGTACGGATTGGAGATATTTATGCAGTTTTTAAAAGCTTTAATTTTGGGACTTGTTCATGGCTTTGGTGAGTTTTTACCGGTCAGCAGCTCCGGCAATATTTATTTTTTCAGCAATCTTATGAACACAAGTGCAGATACACTGTCATTTGATATTTTGGTTCATACGGCATCACTTATTGCAATTGTTCTTTTGTTCTATAAAGATTGGCTTCATATCATTAAAAATAAGTTTTCGCCGTTTAACAGAAATCTGCTCATAAGCTGTATTCCTTCTATTATAATAACGCTTATATTCCAGAAGAAAATAGAAACTTATTTCTATGTCAGCAGAGCATTCGGTCTTTGCTTTATATTTACCGGAGCGGTTCTGTTTTATGAAACAATGTACCGTCCGGGTAAAAAAAGCCTTAAAGGAATGAACGTGAAGGATTCACTTATAATCGGTGTATTCCAGATGTTCGGAAACATTCCCGGAGTTTCGAGAGTCGGTCTTACGGTATGCGGAGGACTTCAGCAGGGCTATAACGGAAAGGCCGCTGTTAAATATGCTTATCTGCTTTCGGTTCCGGCAATGATAGGAAGAATTGTTGCAGACCTTATTCAGATTTATTCGAGAACATCAGAACCGGTTATAACTGATGTATTTGGCTTTTTCCCTATGCTTATTGCCTTTATTGCGGCTTTTGCGGCATCGGTCGTTGCGATAAGGCTTATGCAGAGACTGGCAGGAAAAGTAAAGTTCAGAGGCTTTGCATATTATCTGTTTGCACTCGGAATAATTACAATGCTGGATATGTTTGTACTTGTTAAAATCTTTTGATGATTTTTCTTGACTTTGAAAAACTATATGTTAAAATAACTTGTGTATATTGACAATAACTGTGATGGCGAAAAGTAATACGGAGGTTTTTCACAGAGAGAGGACGTATCGAATCGATGCTGTAAGCGTCCTTGCTAAAATTACCGTTATGAAGTTCACGCCGGAGTCGGTTTGCTGAAAATAGCAGTAGGCAGATCCGTCAGCTGCACGTTACGCAGACGTACCGTTTTATTGCGGTATTGATGAGCGTCTGTCTTAAAAGACAGAAATTAGGGTGGTACCACGGATATAGTCTTCGTCCCTTTCAGGGACGGAGATTTTTTTATGCCAATGGGCAAATTCAGAAAAGTTATTTTTCTGATATAATACGGCTTTAAAAAGTCGGCCGGTTCAAATTAATATAAATTTTTAAATTTAGTGATATTACCCCAAAAATCATTTGTTAAAATGATTTTTAATGAAGTTTAGATCGAACCTTTTTAAAGGTCCGCTGGGTATGGGACAGAGTCCCGTAGCTTTTAAAAATTATTTTTGTAAAATAGCTGAAAGGAGTTATATATAATGAAAGAACAGCTTAATGCAATTCGTGAAAAAGCTATGGAAAACATCAAAAATGCAGAACAAATCAAGGATGTTGACGAGCTTAAGGTAAAATTCCTCGGTAAAAAGGGTGAGCTTACAGCTATCCTTAAGGGAATGGGCAAGCTTTCACCGGAGGAAAGACCTGTTATCGGTGAGCTGGCAAACAAAATAAGAAGTGAGATTGAGCAGAAAATAGATTCTGCCAAAAAGGAGCTTGAGGCAAAAGAGCTTGAACACAGACTTGAGGCAGAGGCTATCGACGTAACAATGCCCGGAAAGAAATGCGAGTGCGGTCATAAGCACCCCATGAATATCGTTATTGATGAAATCAGCGATATATTCATCGGTATGGGCTATGAAATAGTTGAAGGTCCCGAAGTTGAGCTTGATTACTACAACTTCAAGGCTCTTAATATTCCCGAAAATCATCCGGCAAAGGACGAACAGGACACGTTCTATGTAAACGGCGATATTCTTCTCCGTACACAGACATCACCCGTACAGGTAAGAACAATGGAAAGAGGAACTCTTCCCATCAGAGCCGTATGCCCCGGTACTGTTTATCGTGCAGATGAGGTAGACGCAACTCATTCACCCGTATTCCACCAGTGCGAAGGACTTGTAGTTGATAAAGGCATTACAATGGGCGACCTTAAGGGTGCTCTTGAGGTATTCGCAAAAGAGCTTTTTGGCAAAGATATAAAGGTACGTTTCAGACCTCATCATTTCCCGTTCACAGAGCCTTCTGCCGAAATGGACGTTACATGCTTTGCTTGTGGCGGTAAAGGCTGCCGTGTATGCAAGGGCGAAGGTTATATCGAGCTTCTCGGCTGTGGTATGGTTCATCCAAAGGTTCTTAAGATGTCGGGAATTGATCCCGAGGTTTACAGCGGCTTTGCGTTCGGTATGGGACTTGAGCGTGTTGCCATGCAGCGTTACGGAATAACAGATATGCGTCTTCTTTTTGAAAATGACGTTAAGTTCCTTAAGCAGTTCTAATTTGGAAGGGAGAGTATAATAATGGATTTATCAATGTCCTGGTTAAAGGATTATGTTGATGTGGATACAGACATAAAGGATTTTGTTGAGGATATAACACTCAGTGGCTCTAAGGTAGAAAACTGGAGCGAAATCGGCAGTGAAATTACAAATGTAGTTACAGGTAAGGTAATGGAAATAATAAAGCACCCCAATGCAGACAGACTTGTTATCTGCAAGGTTGACATCGGCAAGGATATGCCTCTTACTATCGTTACACATGCTCCCAATGTTGTTGAAGGTGCATATGTTTGTGTAGCGCTTGACGGAGCAACACTTCCCGGCGGTATAACAATCCACGATACCGATTTCAGAGGAGTTATGTCATACGGCATGATGTGCTCGGTTGAGGAAATGGGCTTTGATCGCCACGATTTCCCCGAAGCTCCCGAAGAAGGAATTTATCTTTTCCCCGAACCTGTTGAGCTTGGCGTAGATGTTGTTGACGCAATGGACATAAGAGATAAGGTAGTTGAATTTGAAATTACTTCAAACCGTCCCGATTGCTTCAGCACAGTAGGCCTTGCAAGAGAGGTTGCCGCAACATACAAAAAGGAATTCAGATATCCCGAAATAAAGGTAAAGGAAGAGGCAGATGGCGACATCAACGATATGATTGAGGTTGAAATCAAAAATCCCGAGCTTTGCCCCAGATATATTGCAAGAGTAGTTAAAAACGTAAAGATTGAGCCTTCACCCAGATGGATGAGAAAAAGACTTCGTTCAAACGGCGTAAGACCTATCAATAATATAGTAGATATTACAAACTATGTAATGCTTGAGCTTGGACAGCCTATGCACGCCTTCACAATCGGAAACATTGACGGCAAGAAGATTATTGTCAGAAATGCGGAAGAAGGCGAAAAGATAACAACACTCGACGGAAACGAAAGACAGCTTGATTCTTCAATGCTTGTTATTTCCGACGTAAATAAGGCTGTTGCAGTTGCCGGTGTAATGGGCGGCGAAAACTCAAAGGTAAACGGAAGCTCAGACACAATTCTTTTCGAGTCTGCAAACTTCAATGGCCCTAATATCAGAATTACAGCTAAGAAGCTTGGTTTAAGAACAGATGCTTCCGCTAAATACGAAAAGGGACTTGACCCCAATCTTGCTCTTGATGCGGTAAACAGAGCTGTTCAGCTTGTTGAAATGCTCGGCTGCGGTGAGGTTGTTAAGGGAATGGTTGACTGCTATCCCAATAAGAGAGAGCCTTGGACACTTGAATACAGCCCCGAAAAGATTAATAAGCTTCTCGGCACAGACATTTCCGAAGACGAAATGATTGAAATATTCAAGAGAATAGAGCTTGTTCCCGATAAGGCAACAAAGACTGTTGTAATCCCTACATTCAGACCTGACCTTGAGAGCATGGCTGACCTTGCGGAGGAAGTAGCAAGATTTTACGGATATTCAAAGATTGTTCCTACACTTGCGGCAGGTACACCTACGGTAGGTAAGAGAACATACGCACAGAATATAACAGCAATGATTAAGAATTCGCTTATATCAAACGGGCTTTGCGAGGCTATGACATACTCATTTGAAAGTCCTAAGGTATTTGACAAGCTCAGAATTCCCGAAGGAGATAAATTAAGAGATACCGTTACTATTTCAAATCCTCTCGGTGAGGATTACAGCATTATGCGTACAACTACGCTCAACAGTATGCTTACATCTCTTTCGACAAACTACAACAGAAGAAACGAAACAGCAGGCTTATTTGAAATAGCTAAAGTATATATTCCCAAGGCTGTTCCGGTTACAGAGCTTCCCGACGAGCCTGTTAAAATAACAATAGGTATGTACGGAAACACTGATTTCTACGGAATTAAGGGTATTGTTGAGCATACGCTTGACACTCTCGGAATTACAACAGCCGAATTTGAGCCTCTTACAACTCTTCCCTGGATGCATCCCGGAAGAACTGCTCAGATTGATGTTGACGGAAAAGCAGTAGGCTATGTAGGCGAGCTTCATCCTACGGTTGCAAAGAATTACGGCATAGGAGCAAGAACATATATCGCCGTTCTTGACGAGGCAGAGCTTATTAATGCAGCTAAGCTTGTTTCAACATATAAGGCTCTTCCTAAATTCCCTGCAATGATAAGAGATATATCTATGCTTGTTAAGGATCATGTATACGTAAGAGATATTGAAAAGGTTATCGCTGCAAACGGCGGAGATATTCTTGAAAATATTGAACTCTTTGACGTATATAAGGGTGGACAGATTGCGGACGGATATAAGTCAGTGTCCTTCTCAATAACATTCCGAGCTGATGACAGAACACTTGTCGATGACGAGGTAAATGCTGTAATGGCTGATATTCTCAAGGCTCTTGAAGAAAAATTAGGTGCTGTTTTAAGAGATAAATAAGAATAACGACACTAAGTAATGACATAGTGATTTTGCCGATTTTTTTCGTGCCGAAGTGGTTTTTGAACCGCTTCGGCACTTTTTTTGGTACACATATCGTTACATTAAAAGTATATTATTGGAAAAACACAAAAATGTTAGTTTTAACTAATATCTGTATATTGTATACATTCAAAAACAGCCGAAATTGAGCTTGTCATACAATAAAGAACGATTTTTACCTAAATAATATAAAAACCGCTTTAATATCATAATTTTGAATGGTAGTACAAATATTTTATTGTATGACAACAATGCAAAAATAACGATTTTAAACCGGTAGTAAACTTTGCATAAAACGGGAAAAGTTAATTCTATGTGCAATATGCATAAAAAGTATATCCGTTAAACCCTTCACATGGCTGTTAAAGTCAAAAAAATCGTGAAAAAGCCTTGCTATTTTAAAAGAATGAGTTATAATGTAATAGTATTCAGATGAAGGAATTGTTCAAGTGATACATAAACCTTGTGTCGATATAAGAACATAGTTCATCAGATACATAGAATCACCTGGGAGGGATAAAAATGTTTCAGAATGACAGACGAATAAGAATGTTCTGTGGACATTACGGTAGCGGCAAAACAGAATTCGCCGTTAATTACGTAACCAAGCTTAAAGAAGAGGTTGGCCCCGACAGAAAAGTTGTTATTTCCGATATGGACATAGTTAATCCCTACTTCCGTTCAAGAGAGAAAACAGCAGAGCTCGAAGCAAAGGGCATTGTTGTTTACGGATCTTCATATAATGCCGATGCGGATATACCTGCTGTTCCGGCAGAAATGATGGGACCGTTCATCGATAAGAACTGCGATTATATCGTAGACCTTGGCGGAAATGACGTAGGAACCATTGTCCTCGGAAGATACAAAGAGCACTTTGATCCAGAAGAAATTGATGTATTCATGGTTATTAACACATACAGACCGGATACATATGACGCAGATCTTGTTATCGAGCAGATGCAGCAGCTCGAAGCAGGAATCGGACTTCATATGACCGGACTTGTGAATAATACAAACCTTGTCAGAGAGACAACAGCAGCGGATCTTCTCCGTGGCGAAGAAATCATCTCTGAAGTAAGCAGACGTACCGGAGTACCTATTCGATACACTACTTACGTTAAAGAAGTTGTTAAAGACATGACTCCCGAGATTGAAGCAAAGCTTTCCGGAACGGTCGTGCCTCTTACATACTATATGAGAGCATCATGGATGTAATTCTATCTAATAAATAAGGAGGTGCACTTAAATGGCAAAATTCACATTATCATTCAAAACAGAGAACTGTAAGGGTTGCGAACTTTGTGTTGCAGCATGTCCAAAGGGACTCCTTGAACTTGAAAAGGAAGAAACTAATGACGCTGGATACTATCCCGCAGGCATTACAGATCAGGAGGCATGCATTGGCTGTCAGAGCTGTGCAAGAATGTGTCCGGATTGTGTTATCACAATCATAAAGAATGATTAATCAAGAGAGGAGGATAATAACATGGCAAGAGTTATTATGAAAGGCAACGAAGCAGTAGCTAAGGCTGCTATCGTTGGCGGATGTAGATATTTCATGGGCTATCCCATTACACCACAGAATGAAATACCTGAATATTTATCAAGAGAATTACCTAAGGTTGGCGGAACATTCGTTCAGGCTGAATCAGAGGTTGCAGCTATCAATATGGTTTACGGTGCAGGTGCATCAGGCGCAAGAGTTATGACATCATCTTCTTCACCCGGAATCGCACTTAAGCAGGAAGGTATCGGTTACCTTATCCACGGCGAGGTTCCTGCAGTTATCGTATCAATGATGCGTGGCGGCCCGGCTCTTGGTACTATTCAGCCCGGACAGAGCGACTATTTCCAGGCTAAATACGGCGGAGCAAACGGTGACAAGCACCTTCCCGTTCTTCTTCCCGGCAATATTCAGGAAGCAGTAGATGCAGTTAAATATGCTTTCGAAATGGCTGATCATTACAGACATCCTGTAATCGTTTGCTGTGACGGTCTTATCGGACAGATGATGGAGCCTGTTGACTTCGATCACCCTGTTGAGAAAAAGACAAAAGAAGATCCCGCTAACTGGGCACTCGGATGCTCAAGACCCGGCGAAAGAAACTTCATCTATGGTATTTCAGATGATGCTCCCGACTGTGAGAGAAGAAACCTTAAATGGCAGAACGGAAAATATGCTGAAATGGCAGCTACAGAAGCAAGATATGAAGAATACATGATGGACGACGCTGAATATGCATTCGTTGGTTACGGCACAACAGCTCGTATTCTTAAGACAGCTGCTAACGAACTTAGAAAAGAAGGCATCAAGATTGGTTTAATCAGACCTAAGACAGCTTGGCCTTTCCCTGAAAAACCTTTTGAAAACAAAAACATCAAGAAATTTATCGTAGGCGAAATGAACTTAGGCCAGATGGTTGAAGACGTTAAGATGGCTTGCGGTGATAAAGAAAAAGTATTCTTCTATGGCAGATGCGGTGGTGTTATTCCTACACCTGAGGAATTCATCGACTATGCTAAGAAGGTAATAGGAGGTGCAGAATAATGTCAACAGTTCTTTTCCAGAAACCAGAAGGTATGTCAGACCGTAAGTTACATTACTGCCCCGGTTGTGCACACGGTATTGTACACAGACTTGTAGCAGAATGTGTTGCTGAACTCGGTCAGGTTGATAATACAATTATTACAGCACCCGTTGGCTGTTCAGTATTTATCCCTAACTATTTTAACTATGATACAATTCACTGTGCTCATGGTAGAGCTCCTGCCACAGCAACAGGTATTAAGAGAGTACATCCCGACAAACTTGTTATTACATATCAGGGCGATGGTGACCTTGCTTCTATCGGTGCAGCTGAAATCCTTCACTGTGCAGCAAGAGGCGAAAAAATCACAACAGTATTCATCAACAATGGTATCTATGGTATGACAGGTGGTCAGATGGCTCCTACAACACTTCCCGGAATGAAGGCTACAACATGCCAGTCAGGCCGTGATGTTAAAGTTAACGGTAACCCTATCCGTGTATGCGAGCTTCTTTCTACTCTTGACGGTCCTGTTTACATCGAGCGTGTATCTGTTGATTCAGCTCCCAACGTAATCAAGGCTAAGAAAGCAATCAAGAAAGCTCTTGAATGCCAGATGAAGGGCTTAGGCTTCTCATTTGTAGAAGTTGTATCAAGCTGCCCTACAAACTGGGGTATGACACCCGTTAAAGCTATGGAATTCGTAAGAGAAAAAATGATTCCTTACTATCCACTCGGAGTATATAAAGACTTAACAGAGGAGGCTAAATAATTATGGCAAAAACATATAAAATTAGCTGTGCTGGTTTCGGTGGACAGGGCGTTATGACAATGGGTGAGCTTATCACATTTGCCGGAATGGATGAAGGCAAAGAAGTTGCATGGGTTCCTTCATACGGTCCTGAAATGCGTGGTGGTACAGCAAACTGTTCAGTAACTGTATCAGACGAACCTATCGGATCACCAGTATTCGAAAACAACATCGACATCGTTATCGCTATGAACGTTCCTTCATACCTTAAGTATGTTGATAAAGTTGCACCCGGCGGATGCCTTTTCATTAACTCTTCAATCGTTAATGAAGAAATCAAAAGAACAGACATCAATGTTTACAAAGTACCTGTAAACGATATAGCTGATGAACTTGGCAACCAGAAGCTTGTTAACATCATCATGCTTGGTGCTGTTGTTGAAGTAACAAAGATTGTTTCTCCCGAAACTATCCTTGGTTCAGCTTTCATCAAACTCTTCGGTGAAGCTAAAAAGAAATTAATTCCTGCTAACACAGTAGCACTTGGTAAGGGTGCTGAGTCTGTTAAGGATCAGATTAAGAAATAAGTGAATTTTGCTATGCACTTATAATAGGCGCAGGTCTTAGTACCTGCGTCTTTTTTCGTCTTTAAATATAAAATTACGGCATGAATTAGCTCCATGCCGCATGTGTTGCCGGTTATCAATTATTAATATGTAAAGAACTGGCTCCAGTAATATGTTCCGTTTGAGTTATGACAGCCGACACCTATTTTTGTGAATTTTGAGCTCATTATATTTGCTCTGTGTCCTGCTGAATTCATCCATGCGTTTACAACCTCGGCAGGTGTTTTCTGACCATAGGCTATGTTTTCGCCTGAACCGTTGTATTTTATTCCGGCTTCGCTGAGTGCCGTAAAACAGTTTGATCCGTTTGGTCTTGTGTGTGAGAAGTTTGTAACTATTTCCTTCGCTCTTACCTGTGCTGCCGAATTGAGTGATGAATCCATCTGTAATGCAGCTAAGCCTTCCTTTGCTCTTTCGGCATTTACAAGTCTTACTACTTCCGATATGTATCGGCTTTCGGATGATACATTGTTATCGGGCCTGGAAGTGTTATTGTTTCCGTTGTTTTCACTGCCTGTATTGCCGTTATTGTTTCCGCTGTTTTCATTACCTGTGTTATTGTTGGCATTTCCGTTATTTTCATTTCCTGTATTGCCATTGATGTTATTGTTGCAGTCATTTTTCCGGTCATGTAAAACTATATCTGAAAAATCATAGCTGTTATTTGTTAAGTATTTATTACATAAATCCTTAAACTGTGACGTACTTAAAACATTTATGCTTTTGTAACTATTGCAGTTAGTCTTTTCTGCCGCAAATACACTGAATGAATTAAGTGTAAGTATGCTTGTTGCTATTAAAATCATTGCTTTCTTTTTCATATAATCACTCCTTAAATATTAAATAAATATTACAAAATTGTTACGAACATATATTACAATATATCAAGCCGTGTTTCAATGGTACATTGTGGCAGGATAAATTTTGCGATATATGCAAAAATATCTATGATTGGCTTGATTACGGCAAATTCTGCTTATGTTAAAAGATATTTGCGGCATTGTGGCAAATAATACCTATTGTTTATTTACTTAAATAAATAAGTGTGTTATATTTTTACATGGGGATTAAATTTATAATTTTTTATGACGGCTTTTGCCGTCAGGTTATGTAAGGGAGATAATGTATGGTAGAAATATTTACGCTTGATAACGGACTTAGATTAGTCTTTGAGGAAATACCTTATGTACGCTCGATTGCTTTTGGTATATGGGTTAATACCGGAACAAGATGCGAAACAAAGAAGGAAAATGGTGTTTCGCATTTTATCGAGCATTTAGTGTTTAAGGGTACTGAAAAAAGATCTGCAAGAGATATCGCTGAAGAAATGGACGCTGTCGGAGGACAGATAAACGCATATACAACAAAGGAATACACTTGTTTTTATACTCGTACGCTTGACAAGCATTTTGATAAAGCACTTGATGTGCTGAGCGATATGCTTTTGCATTCCAAGTTTGATGATGAGGATATTGACAGAGAGCGTTATGTAATAGAGGAAGAAATAGATATGTACCTTGACGCACCGGAGGAGCTTGTGCATGATGCACTTGAGGAGGCAATATGGAGCGCAACAAGCCTCGGCATGCCTATTTGCGGAACAAAAGAAACACTTTCGGAAATAACCGGCGACATGATTAAGGATTATTATAAAAGAACTTACAGACCTGAAAACTGCGTTATAGCGGTTACGGGAAATTTCAAAAGTGACGAAATGCTCGAAAAGCTTAAAGGTGTTTTCGGTGGTTGGACAAACGAAGGCTATGTGAAGAATGAATTTAAAAAAGCAACATATCTTCCGTCCAAGGTTATTATAAATAAGGATATTGAACAGGTACATTTGTGTATATCATTTAAATCTCCGAGAAGAGACAGCGAGCACAGATATTCTCTTGCTGTACTGAATACACTTTTCGGCGGCGGAATGAGCAGTATGCTTTTTCAGAAGATAAGGGAAGAGGAAGGACTTGTTTATTCTATTTACAGCTATACATCGGCTTATTCGGATACAGGCGTTATGACGGTTTATGCCTGTACAAACAGACAGAAGGCCGAAAGTGTTATAGAAAGTATAATGCGACAGATTTATCGAATAAAGACCGAAAAAATTAATGATAAGGTAATTGAAATAACAAAAGAGCAGATAATAGCCAATTATATAATTGGAACAGAAAATACCGCAAACCGTTTGAGCGGAAACGGCGGCAGTATGCTTTTGACCGGAAAAATCCTTCCCATGGAGGAAATTCTGGAAAGAATGGAAAAGGTAGATTATAATTCAATTAAGTCTGCAATAGACTATATATTCAACGCCGACAATATGAGCTTTTCGGCAGTCGGAAATGTTGAAGGACTTGATTTTGAAGGAATGATAGAGGATGGAAAAAAACTTTTATATAGTGCGGACAGATGATGCAAAGGATCTGCCGTTGCCTAAGTATATGTCGGACGGTGCGGCAGGTATGGACATATATGCAAATGTACATACTGACACAGTTGTTGCTGTCGGAAAAATCAAGCTTATACCGACAGGCATAAGGATAGCTCTTCCGCAGGGCTATGAGGCACAGATACGTCCGAGAAGCGGATTGGCTTTGAAAAACGGAATAACAATGGTCAATACTCCGGGAACAATAGATTCGGATTACAGAGGCGAAATCGGTGTTATAATAATAAACCATGGCCATGAGCCTTTTACAATAAAACGAGGCGACAGAATTGCACAGATGGTCATTAATAAATATGAGCATGTGTTCTGGACAGAAACCGACAGCCTTGATGAAACGGAAAGAGGCAGCGGAGGCTTCGGACATTCCGGTGTGTAAAAAATAAACCGTCTTATTTGTAACTTTACAAGATAAGACGGTTGTTTTAATTATTAGTTAAGCTGCATCGGAGTATCGAACAACGGCTATTTCGGTTAATGTGTTTTTAGTTTCATTAATGATTTTCTCAAGCTGTAATGCAACATCATTGCGGTATGAAAATTCTCCACATTGATTATATTCATCTGATGTATCTGGCACGAACATACATGTTGTAAATAAATCGGCGATGGAGTATGTTGACAACTATAATAAAAGACTTGAACGGACAAATAAAATTAAGGATAGCGAGCAATCGCAATATATGCAGCAGATTTACGATGTTATGACTGGAAAAATGCCGTTAAATAAGGTTGTTGAAGTTATGAAAAAATCAGAAATATAAAAAAATATGGTGTAAACGATTTAATAATAACAATATATCAGAAGAACATAAGAAAAATTTGAATATCCTCAAAACTACTTAGGCTTAAAACAAGTGCATAATTTAGGTTTTTATTTTATTGAACAACTTCCTAATCAACTTGCTAATCCAGTAGCTATCTTAAAGTCAAAAAATCAAAAGAATAGTTTGGTAGTGGTTTCGGAAATGATAGACACGAATAATAATACTGTTTTAATAGCAGTTCATTTGGATAAAAACGGAAGGATAAATATAAATAACGAAGTAACATCTGCATACGGTAAAGGCGGATATAAATCTTTCATAGAGCAAAACAGAAAATCTGGAAACGCGCTTTATGAAAACAAAAATATAGGGTTGGCTTCACTTCCCGCCGACGGACTCCAATTGTCCGCAGTGGAAGCTACCACCGACCCTATATTTAATATATATGATTTCAACCGAAATTACAACACAAATTCGGAAAATAGTGAAAGACCGGACAACATAGTAAGCCATCTAAAAAGATACAAAATAATAAGCAGCAAGAATAATACCGATGTGGCAAGTTCAATGACTTACTCAACAGACTATATAAATAGTCCCCTCGGTGACCACGTCCATGACGTTACTCTTACTGCTAATAATATTATATCCGATACAAATCATAATAGCAATGCCAATTTGGAAGATAATAGAAATGTTTTACCAACAGCAACAGACAGTATAAAACAAACAGTTGAAAATAATGTATTGCCGAAGGCAGTTGAAGAAATCAGCACAAAAACAGAGGTTATGCTGTATTCTGATTATTCATCAGCATTAGAAAAATACGGCGTAGGTGATACGCCGAACGCATGGGGTGATATGACAGAAGCTTGGTTATATGATAAAGATGCAGTTAAAAATAAAACATCACTATATTATGAATATATAGTGCGCAAATACCACATGACCGCAATTTATAAATAATCACTTTTTCAAAAACTTAAAATCGAAAAAAGATATACAAATTAACTTTACAAAGCGTGAAAACCAGTAAAATTAAGGACTTTCAAGATTTATGTTAATTTAATTTCTTAAGATTAGTTTAAGTTTATTGTACGTCGCTTTGAATTTTTGTATACTAAAAACAAAAATGAAAGGCGGCGATTTTTTATGAAAAAGAGTTTTATATGTCTTGTGCTTACAGCTTTTATGGCTGTTTCGTCGTTGCCGAAAACAGCTTTTGCCGAAACGGCGGAAAGCAATGCCGAAACGGCTGCGGAAGACACAGAGATAAAGCAGGGTGAGGTATTTATGATATATGAAGATATTGCCGAGGACGCATGGTATTATGGTGCGGCATATTATCTTAAGGATAAGGCTATTATGAAAGGAACGGATATAACGAGGTTTTCGCCTAATGAATATGTGACAAGAAGCATGCTCGCACAGATAATAAACAATATTGACGGCAAAAAGAATAAGGTATACTGGTCATATCTTGATGTTGATGAAAACGCATGGTATGCAGATGCGGTGGCTTGGTGCTCCGAAACCGGACTTATGAAGGGCTACGGAAACAATCTTTTCGGCCCTGAAGACAACATAACGAGAGAACAGCTTGTTTTTACTCTCTATAACTATGCAAAATATAAGGGATTTGGAAATCTTGAAACAACAGGTGTTCAGCTTCTGGATTATTCTGATTATATGTCCGTAAGCGGATATGCCGGAGGAGCAATGCAGTGGGCATTAATAAACGGAATAATTAAGGGTAAGGACGATAAAATGCTTGATCCGCAGGGAAATGCAACAAGAGCAGAGGTTGCACAGGTGGTTAAAAATTTTATGATATTCTATAATCTATAAAGTACAAATTATTTTTGACTTAAAATTTCGATATGTGATAAAATATGTTTATATTGAACATATCGGGAGGCAAAAATGAGTTATAAAGCTGTTTTTATTGATTATACGGGAACTATGGTTGAACAGGCAGGCGATGATTTTAAAAAGCTTGTTAAAATATTCTGTACACATAGTGATTTAAAGAATCCTATGGAAGCGGTAGCCTATGTCTGGAAGCTGGTTAAAAAATACGAAGGCGAATGTAACCATGATAAATTTATTACCGAGCTTGAAATAGTCGATACTATTGTAAGAAGAGCCATGGAGGAGCATGGACTCGATTATGATATAGACGAAATAAAAAGAGTCTGGGAAGAATCATGGATACATGAACCGCTGTTTGATGATGTAAGAGGATTTTTTGAAAAATGTCCGCTTCCGATTTATATTATTACAAATGACGGAGTTTATTATGCGGAAAAATCAATGGAGGAAAAAGGACTTAAGCCTGCCGGAATAATTTCTGCGGATATGGTCAGAGCCTATAAGCCTTGCAGGGAAATATTCGAAAAGGCACTTGAGGTTGCCGGCTGTAAGCCGGAGGAGGCTGTTCATATAGGTGATTCCGTTGTTTCCGACGTTGAAGGTGCGTCTACGGTAGGTATACAGCCTGTGCTTATCGACAGAAGCGGCAAGGAAAAATGCGATAAAGCCATTGTTGTTAAATCGCTTGATGAGGTTATCAACTTAATAAAATGATTTCAATTCCTTCCATAGTACTTATGTGGAAGGAATTTTTATATTGAAAAATCGAACTGGTTTTCGTTGTATTTATGCCTTATATTCGTTATAATAATGATAGAATATTAAATTAGGAGCATGGAAATGATTTCTTATATTAAAGGAGAAATTACCTTCAATGAAGGTGATACACTCGTTGTTGAAAACAACGGAATCGGATATGAAATAACCGTACCGACCTTTTCGGCACAAAAGCTTTTGTCCAAAGGCGGAGAGGTTACGGTTTATACATACATGAGTGTGAGAGAGGACGGAATTTCGCTCTTCGGCTTTGAAAGCCGCGAAGAAAAGGCTTTTTATCAGAAGCTTATTTCCGTTTCCGGAATAGGCCCTAAGGCGGCAATAAGCATATTAAGCTCTATAACGCCGTCGGAGCTGGTTACGGCTGTACTTTCCTCCGATGCGGCGGCTATTGCGAAAGCACCGGGAGTAGGAAAGAAAACCGCACAGAGAGTTATTCTTGAGCTTAAGGACAAAATCGGAAGCGGCGATATTGCGGAAATGTTTGACATGGGCTCGGATATTTCGTCTGCATCTGCGGCAACCAGTGATGACAGGGCAGAAGCGGCAGAGGCTCTTGTTGCACTCGGATATTCGAGAAGCGAGGCTGTGAAGGCTGTAAGCAAGGTATATGTACCCGATATGGACGTACAGAAAATATTGTCTGCGGCACTTCGTGAGCTTAGCAGGATTTAACGGAGAATGGCTATGGAAAAACGAATTATAACAACTGCCGTTACCGAAAATGACGGCGATATGGAAATAAATCTTCGTCCGAATACGCTGGAAAGCTATATAGGACAGGATAAGGTCAAAAATAATTTAAGTATATTTATTGAGGCGGCAAAAAGAAGAAAAGAGCCGCTTGACCATGTTTTGCTCTATGGACCTCCGGGTCTGGGAAAAACTACTCTTTCAAATATTATTGCCAATGAAATGGGCGTTAATATAAAAACCACATCGGGTCCGGCAATAGAACGTCCCGGCGATATGGCGGCAATACTGAACGGCCTTAATGAAGGTGATATTCTTTTTGTGGACGAAATACACCGCCTTAACCGAATGATTGAGGAAATACTTTATCCGGCAATGGAAGATTTTGTTATAGACATTGTTATCGGAAAAGGTGCAGGAGCGAGAAGCGTGCGTCTTGAACTGCCTAAGTTCACGCTTATCGGTGCTACAACACGAATTGGTCTTTTGACTGCACCGCTCAGGGATCGTTTCGGTGTCGTTAATCATCTTGAGCCGTATACGGTTAAGGACTTATCAAAAATCGTTATACGTTCCGCAACTGTGCTCAATACGGAGATAGATGCCGGAGGTGCGGCAGAAATAGCAAGACGTTCAAGAGGAACACCGAGAATCGCCAACAGGCTTTTGAAAAGAGTAAGGGACTTTGCGGAGGTGCGCTATGATGGACTTATCACCTGTGATATAGCGTCGGAGGCACTTGATATGCTTGATGTGGATAAGGTAGGACTTGATGTTATCGACAGAAAGATACTTCTTACAATAATAGATAAATTCGGAGGCGGCCCTGTCGGACTTGATACTATTGCCGCCGCTGTTAATGAGGAATCGGAAACAATAGAGGACGTAATAGAGCCTTATCTTATACAGCTCGGCTACATAAAGCGTACACCGAGAGGAAGAGTAGTGACGGTCAGAGGTTATGAGCATTTCGGGCTTAAACCGCCTGCCGGAAGTGACGCCGGAGAGCAGATGCAGTTAAAGATATAATGTTTAAGCCGCAGCTTTAATTAGCTGCGGCTTAGAGCGTTTATTTTTTTGCTCTGTTTATGCATGCTTCTGCGGCGTCGGCAACAAGCTGTCCGGTTACGGCATATTCGTCTGACAGGGCTATGTTTTCTGCCGACTGGTTTTCAAGTATCTGCTTACAGACTGAATCTGCGGCAGTTTCCGCAAGCGGGTAAAATACCGCAAGCATATCGTCATCGGGAACAAAGCTAACATCGGTTATTTTGTTTTTTGTAAAGGTCATTGTTACGGCGGCTGTCTTTTCGCCTATCTCAACATTTGTTGTATATGTACCTGCGTTATATCGGCTGTCGGATTTGTCCGGCACAAGAAGTATAATAAGCATTATTATTATAACCGCACCGATAACGGCGAAAAGTACTGTCTTTATCAGTTCTTTCAGCTTTATGACCATGAATCTTGTTCTGCCCATTTGTATAACTCCCTTCGGGGTGCTTTTTATTATATATTTATTTTGGAAATCAATATTTTATTACAGGATAGGTGTTTTGTATGGGATTAAGATTAATCACCGGAAGAAGCGGCAGCGGTAAAACAAAGCTCTGCCTTGAAGAAATATCCTCAAAACAAAAAATAGGAAAAAGACTCATTTATATAGTTCCGGAGCAGTTCTCTCTCCAGGCAGAGCGTGAGCTGGTTAAAGAATCCGGCGGCATAATGCCTGCTGTTGTTTTAAGCTTCAGAAGGCTTGCGGAAAACATATTCTCCGAATGCGGCATATCCGGCGATAAAAACCTTACCGATATAGGCAAGCTTATGATTTTACGCCGTATTATAATGCAGAATAAGGATAAATTCGAGTATTTCGGCATTGCCTGCGAACGAAGCGGCTTTACAGACAGAATGGCAAATGCCGTTACGGAATTTTTTTCCGGTGGTATAACACCGGAGGCGCTCAAAAGCTATGCCGAAACCTTTGAGGAAGGCAGTGCAGTAAGAAACAAGCTTTCCGATATGGCACTTATTTACGGTGAATACAGAAATTTTATAAAGAAGGATTATATATCCTCCGACGATGTGCTTACAACGGCGGCAATAAAAATGTCCGAGGCTGATTATATAAAGGGTGCGGAGGTCTGGCTTGACGGTTTTTACGGCTTTACCTGTCAGGAATTTGATATAATATCCAGACTGCTTGCCGAATGTGAACGTGTGAACATAACGCTTACCATTGATAAAAAGAGCGTCGAAAGTACAAAAATGAGCATGGTAAACGGATTTTTCGAACCATGGGACACTATGCGAAGGCTCAAAAAGATATGTGAGGACAACGGCTTTAATATAGAAAAAACTATATGCCTTGAGGAATGTCACAAATTTAATACCGAAGGCATGAAAAATATTGAAAGAAAATATTTCAGCTATGCTTTTGCCGACGGAAAAAACAGCAGTGACGGCGTCAAGCTTATGACTGCCGAAAGCCTTGATGATGAAATAAATATGTGCGCCTCGGAAATAATTCATCTTGTACGTGATAAGGGACTTCGTTTCAGAGATATTGCACTTACTTCAAGAAGCTTAAGTGACTGTGAAGAAACGGTAAGAAGAGTATTCAGCCATTACGGAATACCCTTTTTCATGGACAGCAAAAAATCCGTTATGGGACACCCGTATACAGAATTTGTACGTTCCGTTATAGAAATGACTGCGGATAATCTGTCATATGAATCGATTTTCAGATGTCTTAAAACGGAGCTTACTCCACTGGAAAGAGATGACAGAGATAAGCTTGAAAACTATGTTCTCCGTTACGGAATAAAGGGTGATACATGGACAGATGCCCACTGGCAATGGGGCTTTGAAAAAGAAGAAACAACCGAAAAGGAAGACGAAATAAATGCTCTGCGTGAGCTTGCAATAAATCCGTTTAAGGATTTTTATAAAAAATATAAAAGCGGAAAGCACTCTGCGGCAGAAATAACCTCGGATTTGTACGGAATATCGGTTTCTCTGGAAATTGCCGACAGACTTGCACAGAAAGCGGAAGAGGACGATACGGCAGGCAACGCAGTAAAAGCGCAGGAGCATATACGCTGTTTTGATTTGATAAGCGGACTATGCCAGAGCATATCTGAACTGCTTGGCGATGAAACCATGACAATACGTGAATACGGTCAGATATTCGAGGCAGGGCTTTACGGCCTTAAAATGGGTATTGTACCGGAGTGCATAGACAGTGTTACGGTCGGTGATATAGAGAGAACCCGTCTGCCGGAAATAAAGGCACTTTTTGTTATAGGGGTGAATGAAGGCGTTCTTCCGTCCAACGATACTGATATTAAAGGAATACTTACCGAAAGAGAAAGAACGGCGTTGGAGGAGCTTGGTGCGGAGCTTTCCCATAGCGGAGCAAGACTTGCTTTTGAAGAGCAGTACCTTATTTATATGGGAATAACAAAGCCTTCCGATTATCTTTATATTTGCAGAAATCTTACGGACTCATCGGGTATACAGACAAGACCGTCGTCGGTTATAACAAGGCTTGAAAGAATATTCGGCGATATAGAAACGGAGGAGTTTAATCCGTATTCGGTAAAGGCTGTTGACAGACCCATTCCCGTACTTCACAGAATTGGCGAAAAGCTTGCCGAAGGCGGAGATATGGACGCTCTTTGGAACGGAGCATACAAATGGCTCGAAAACAACAGCGAGTATTCGTCTGCGGCTGAACTGCTGAAAAAAGGTACTGAATATAAAAATAAAGAAAATAATCTTGGCAAGGCCAATAGAGAAAAGCTTTTCGGAAACGAACTGCATACAAGTATATCAAGGCTTGAGGCTTTCTCGGAATGTCCGTTTTATTACTATGCGAAATATTCGCTTAAGGTATCGCCAAGAAGAATATACGGCTTGCAGACGCCGGATTTAGGCTCGCTGTTTCATGCAGTGCTTGAAAAATTCACTTCCGATATGAAGGCAAAAGGCTATGACTGGAATACGATACCTTCCGAAGAGGCAAATGAGCTTATAGAATCTGCTATTGATCTGCTTGCACCGGATACGGCAGACAAGGTTCTTTTCAGTACAGCGGCAAATGCCTATATGCTTAGGCGAATAAAACGAATAACAAAGAGAGCTGTTTCGGTGCTCAAAAAGCATATGGAATCCGGTGGATTTAAAACAGCCGGTGTCGAGATAGGCTTTGGCGGCGGTGACGGAGATTTGCCGCCAATAGAAATAGAAATGCCGGGAAACAGAAAGCTTGTGCTTAACGGAAAAATAGACAGAGTGGACGTTTACCGTTCCAACGGCAAGGGCTATGTGAAAATAATCGACTATAAATCGGGAAGAAAGGAATTCAGCCTTTCGGACATATATTACGGCTTGCAGTTACAGCTTCTTTTGTATATGGACGCATTTATGAAAACCGGTAAGTTTATAACAATAGATGAGCCGGAACCGGGAGGAGCGTTCTATTTCAGGATAATGGATCCTGTTATAAAATCCTCTGATTTAAAAGGAAGAACACCGGAGGATACATTATACAGCCAGTTCTGTATGAGCGGACTTGTGTGTGCCGAAGAGGATGTTTTGGAAGCGCTTGACAATATTTTTGCAGATGACGGTAAAAATAAATCAAATATAATTAATGTATCGAAAAACAAAAGCGGAGATTTGACAGGTTCGGCTGTCAACAGAAGCTATTACGGAAAAATTATAGACTATACGGTCAAAAAAGCAGGAGAAATCGGAGGAAGAATTGCTGACGGCGAGGTTGAAATATATCCGACTGTCAACGGTACAAATACAGTCTGCTCATTCTGTGATTACAATTCAATCTGCTGTTTTGACGAGAACTGCGGTAATCAGCGGAATAAATTAAAAAAGCTGTCGGCATCTGAGGTATGGGACAGAGTATTGTCTGATAAGAATGAAGACTAATGTTTTCGTATCAAGGACAACTATTAAAATTGTACAAAGATTAACACAGAGGTTGTATGTTTGTTACAAATCAAACAAAGCCGGTTCTTGTGTAAACGGCTAAACAAATGGCTTTAAACCAGTTGTTAAATTGTACATATTTTAAAATCAGATAAAACTTTAATAAAACATTAATTAAAAATGAATTAAAAATTATGGAAAACTGACATAGCGTAACCGCCGTCAAAATGCTATACTAACATCATCAAAAGGACATCAGGGTGCGACATAAACAATACAGATGATTGGACAGAAAGCTTACAGCATGGAGGCGGTAAATATGAAAAATATTTCAAATATATTGTTACTTATAATCTCTCTTCTTTTTATTGTGGCAGGCATGATACTCATTCCACAGGCAGCAATTATGCAGAACCTTGCGTTCGTAATAATGACACTGCTTATCGTTGGTATCTTCGGTATCATCAGATACATTGCACATAGAATTGCATAAGGATTGAAAAAAGCTTGACCACAAGCGAAATAACGACCTGTGAATTATCACAGGTCTTTTTTATAATTTTTTTACTGAATTAACTTTAACTTCCAATGAATATGAAATAAATGCAGGGAAATTAATTATGTTGTTTTTTACAAAAATATGTGGTACTACCAATATAGAAATAAGTAAAAGTGTATTTATAAAAATACAATATACAATTTTTTGTACAATATAAATAATTTGTTTATTACCCAAAAAGTCAAAAGTGTGAAAAATTGAGTACATTGTTAAAACTTTGTTTGTATATAGCTGATAACTTAATTTGACAATCGAATATTTTTTGTATATAATTTTAAACATATACTACAAGGAACAATATACCAGTCAATGAAATGGATTATTTGTTTTTATTATCGATATAATATCGGTTTATCCCGGTTTATATAATCAAATTTGTCATGCAAAAGAGGTGAAGAAAGAATGGCGTTGGATATTATTAAAGATATTGTTGATGCCGAGGCCAGAGCTGAAGAAATGATTAAAAATGCCGAGGCGGAAGCAGCGTCACTCAAGGCTGAGGCAGAAAAAAAAGGCGCTTCTATACTTGCCGAGGCAAAGCAGAAAGGCAAGGAAGAGCTGAACGCAGCGGCTGATGCGGCCGTTAAGGAGAGCAGCCAAGCGGTTGAAAAAATTGCCGAGCAAGCTGAACTTAATTGCAGAAAAATCAGAGAAGAGGCTTCCGTTAAAAAGGAGGAAGCAATTAAGGCTGTTATGAGAAAGGTAGTGGGAACTGATGGCAATAGTTGAAATGAGCAGACTTTCCGTTATTTGCCTTAACAGCCGAAAAACACGTTTCATCAAGGATTTGATGGATCTTGGAGTTGTCGAAATTGATTCTCCGTCGGGAAGAATGTCGGACAATCCGCTTCCTGAAGGTACGTTTGTATCGAACAACAGTGCCGAGGTTTCTCGCCTTGATGCACAGATTGCCTCTCTTGGTGCGGCAATAGACGCACTGGAAGGCTACAAAAAAGGCAAACAGCCATTGTTTAAAACAAGAAGAGAAATCAATGCAGGAGAATTCGTCAAGGAGGCAGAGCAGAATGCTGAGCCGGCGGCCCAAATGGCGGCAAGAGCCAGTGATACGCTCAAAAAAATAACTGACGATAAGGGCGAAATCAACCGACTTGAGCTCCTTATAAAAGGACTTGAGCCCTGGAAAAGTCTTGATCTTCCACTTGAAACAACTCAGACAAAAACATCGGTAATATTTATGGGAGCTTTACCCGTAAAAACAAATATGAACGATGTAATAAACAGTGTGCTTGAAGCCGCACCATCGGTTGTTATACAGCAGGTAAGCACAGACAAGACACAGGTTTATGTATGTGTTGTCTGTCTTAAAGAACAAAAAAACGAGGCACTTGATGCCTTAAGAAAATTCGGCTTTATTTCGGTATCTCTCGGTGAAAACAAAGGTACTGCCGTTGAGGCACAAAAGACCTATGCCGAAAGAATTGAAGTGCTTAAAGCGGAAATAGCCGATAACGAAAAAAATCTTACAGACCTTGCGGAGCACATTTCCGAGATTGAGATTGTTTATGACGATCTTCTTCTCAAGCGTGACAGGGCAAAGGCTGTCGGAGATATGATTAACACCAAAAAGGTATTCTGCTTTGAAGGCTGGCTTCCTACAGGAAGTGCCGAAAAGGTAAGAGAGCTTTTGGATAAATACGAATGTTATTATGAAATAAGCGAACCCGTTAAGGACGAAGAAACGCCAATTCTTCTTAAAAATAATAAATTTGCAACACCGTTTGAGGCTGTTACGGAAATGTACGCATTGCCGCTTGCAACGGAGGTTGATCCTACACCGTTACTTGCACCGTTCTATTTTATATTCTTCGGAATGATGCTTTCGGATGCGGCATACGGAATTATAATGGCGCTTTTATGCTTCGTTGTTCTTAAAAAATTCAAGCTTGAGGGAACAATGAAAAAAATGATTACAATGTTCTTCTGGTGCGGAGTTTCCACATTCTTCTGGGGCGTAATGTTCGGCGGATGGTTCGGCGACGTTGTTCCCGTATTCACAAAAATGTTCCTCGGACACGAAGTAACAATAAATCCCGCATGGTTCGATCCTATGTCGGAGCCTATGACGCTCCTTGTGTTCTCACTTATACTTGGTGCAATTCACCTTTTTGTCGGTATGGGTGTTCAGGCATATATGCTCATCAAAAACGGCAAGCCCTGGGATGCGTTGTTTGATATAGGTCTTTGGTATCTGCTTCTTATCGGCCTTGTGCTTTTCGGAGTAGGCGGATCAGTTGCGGCAGGACTTGCAACAGCGGGAAAATGGATGTCTATAGTCGGTGCGGTCGGAATACTTGTTACCGGCGGACGTAACAAAAAAGGCTTTGGAAAGATCACAGGCGGTCTTGGCAGCCTTTACGGAATAACAAGTTACCTTTCGGATGTTCTTTCATATTCAAGACTTCTTGCTCTCGGTCTTGCGACCGGAGTTGTAGCAAAGGTTGTAAATACACTTGGTTCACTTGCCGGAAACGGTATCGGCGGACTTATAGTTTTTATAATCGTATTCCTGATAGGTAACGTATTTAATATTGCGATAAATGCTCTCGGAGCATTCGTACATTCTTGCAGACTTCAGTATGTTGAGTTTTTCGGAAAATTCTATACAGGCGGCGGCAGACCGTTTGAACCTTTTGCCGGAAAAACAAAATTTGTGAAGATTACAAATAAGGAGGAAAAATAATATGACAGAGAGTATATTCAGTGGTGAATTTTTAGCATGTTTAGGCGCTGCAATGGCAGCTATAGCAGGTATCGGAAGCGGTATCGGAGTTGGCGTTGCCGGTGAGGCAGCAGCAGGCGTAGTTTCCGAGGATCCAAAAAAATTCGGTAAGGTTCTTCTTCTTCAGGCTCTTCCCGGAACACAGGGTATCTACGGACTTCTTATTGCATTCATCATTCTTGTAAAAATCGGCCTTCTCGGCGGTGACGGTATGGTTGACCTTACTGTTGCACAGGGTGCTTCAATATTTGCGGCAGCTATTCCCATCGGTCTTGTCGGCATCTTCTCAGGTATTGCACAGGGCAAGGCAGCAGCAGCAGGTATCATGCTTGTAGGCAAAAATCCTTCAGAGCTTTCAAAGGGTATGCTTTTCGCAGCTATGGTTGAAACATATGCCGTACTTGCACTCCTTATTTCATTCCTTATGCTTAACAGCATCCAGTTATAATTAATAGAAGAGAGGGAGGATACTCCTATGAATGATGGCAAAATTATTATTGACAAAATTATAGCCGACGCTGAAGAAGCAGTTAATAAAACCATTGCAGAGGCAAAGGCTGCCGCTGATGAAATACTTAAGGGCTATGAAGACAAGGCCGCAAAGGAAACGGCAAGAAGCAATAAGCTTGTTGCAGACGAAAAACAGAGAGTTACCGAAAAACAGCTTTCATCGGCAGAGATGAATTCAAAAATGCTGGCTCTTTCCGAAAAGCAGAAGCTCCTTGAAGAGGTTATTGAAGAGGCTGAAAAAAGACTTTCCGATCTTCCTGACGAGGAATATGCTTCGGTAATCGGCTCTATGCTTTCTTCAATGGATAAAAAGCTCGGAACAGAGGTAATTGTTTCGGAAAAGGACAAAACAAGACTTGCGGACGTAATAAGTAAAAACGGTTTTACGCTTTCCGACAGAACTGCCGATATTGAAGGCGGCTTGATCATCAGAAACGGAGATATAGAATATAACTATTCATTTAATTCGATAATCAGTATAGAAAAAGAAGAAATACAGCAGCTTGCGGCAAAAATACTTTTTGATTAAGGGAGGGGTAGATAATGTCGAAACAGAAGATTTACCCTTTTGCGGTGGCGGCTGTCCGCTGTATGGAAAACAACCTTATTAAGAAGGATAAGCTTATGCAGATGGCAGAAGCACCTACGGCAGAGGATGTGCTCCATATGCTTGCCGAATGCGGATACGGTGAGCTTCCGAGAGAGCAGATACATGACTTTGAAAAGCTGCTTTCCGAACAGCTTAATAAAGCATATAAATCTCTTGCGGGACTTATACCGGCGAACAATTCCGGCAGCTCGGGAAGTCTGACAGATGTTTTTCTTTATAAAAACGACTATCAGAACATGAAGGTACTTATTAAGCAGGAGGTTTCCGGCATAGACGGCAGTGCGTATTTCATTGACGGCGGAACAATACCGCTTGAAAAGCTTAAAACAGCATTTCTCGAAAGAAAGTTTTCAGATTTGCCGGCAATAAAGGCAGATGCGGTAAACGATGCACTTGAAACCTATGCAAAAACCCATGACGGACGATATATAGATGTTATTATGGACAACGCCTGCTTTCAGACAATGGCTGAAACAGCAAAGGCAACCGGCAACAGCTATGTAATCGAATATGTTAAAAAACTTGCGGATATAACAAATATAAAAACCTTTGTCAGAATTAAGCGTTTGGGCAAGAACTGGAAGCTTTTTGACGAGGCATATGTTGACGGCGGCAGCATAAGCAAGGAAAAATTCAATGAATGCTTCCAGAACGATAATCCGTCGGCAATGCTTGCTGAAACAGGCTATAAGCAGATAACCGAAAACTGTATGACGACAGGCTTTACGGAATTTGAGAGAATGTGCGATGATTACCTTATGTCCTATGTTAAGGACGCAAAGTATAAAACGCTTACACCCGAACCGCTTGTGGGATATATTCTCGGAAAAGAAACGGAAATCAAATGCGTAAGAATAATAATGACATGCAAGCTTAATAACATTGATTCCGAAACAATAAAGGAAAGGGTGAGAGAAGCGTATGTCTAAGGTAGGTATAATCGGAGATAAAGACAGCATAATGGGCTTCCTTGCTCTTGGCATTGATACCTTTCCTGCCTATGAGGCGGACGAAATTAAGCGGACAATCCACAAAATGGCAGAGGAAAATTATGCAATCATATATATAACCGAACAGGCAAGTCTGCTTGCGAAGGATTTTATTGCAAGATACAAGGATAATCCGCTCCCTGCGATAATTGTTATTCCGGGAATCGGCGGAAGTATGGGACTTGGCATGAATGAAATCAGAGAATCCAGTAAACGGGCTATCGGTGTGGATATACTGTTTAATGACTGAGAGTGAGGTTGAGATAAAATGAAGACAGGTACAGTAGTTAAGGTATCCGGACCTCTTGTTGTTGCGGAGGGAATGAGAGATGCCAATATGTTTGACGTTGTGCGTGTATCGGATCAGCACCTTATCGGTGAAATCATCGAGATGCACGGAGATAAGGCGTCAATACAGGTTTATGAAGAAACAGCAGGTCTTGGACCGGGCGAAAAGGTTGTGTCAACCGGAATGCCTATGAGCGTTGAGCTTGGACCGGGACTTATTTCTACAATATATGACGGTATTCAGAGACCGCTTGAAAGCCTTTACAGAGTAAGCGGTGATAACATCAGACGAGGTGTTGAAGTACCTTCGCTTGACAGAGAAAAGAAATGGAGTTTTGTTCCCAAACGTGCTGTCGGCGATAAGGTAGAGGCCGGCGACATTATCGGTGTTGTTCAGGAAACACCCGTTGTTGAATGCCGTATCATGGTTCCTTATAAGCATGGCGGAACTATAAAAGAAATTAAAGAAGGCGAATTTACTATCGAAGAAACCGTTGCGGTTATTACAGACGATAAGGGTAACGATTTTGAGATGACGATGATGCAGAGATGGCCTGTACGTCGTGAAAGACCTTATAAAGAAAAGAAAACACCCGATACACTTCTTGTAACAGGACAGCGTGTAATTGATACATTCTTCCCCATTACAAAGGGCGGTGTTGCCGCTATTCCCGGACCTTTCGGAAGCGGTAAAACAGTAACACAGCATCAGCTTGCAAAGTGGTCAGACGCAGATATAGTTGTATATATCGGCTGTGGCGAGCGTGGAAACGAAATGACAGACGTTCTTAACGAATTCCCTGAACTGAAGGACCCCAGAACAGGCGAATCGCTTATGCAGAGAACGGTTCTTATAGCAAATACATCGGATATGCCCGTTGCTGCCCGTGAGGCATCAATTTATACAGGTATTACAATAGCAGAGTTCTTCAGAGATATGGGTTACAGCGTTGCACTTATGGCTGACTCAACATCAAGATGGGCAGAGGCACTTCGAGAGATGTCAGGACGTCTTGAGGAAATGCCCGGTGAAGAAGGTTATCCTGCTTACCTCGGTAGCCGTCTTGCTCAGTTCTATGAAAGAGCCGGAAGAGTTTACTGCCTCGGCAGTGACAACAGAGAAGGCACACTTACAGCTATCGGTGCAGTTTCACCTCCCGGTGGTGATACATCGGAGCCTGTATCGCAGGCAACACTTCGTATTGTAAAGGTATTCTGGGGACTTGATGCGTCACTTGCTTATAAACGTCATTTCCCGGCTATCAACTGGCTTACAAGCTACTCACTTTATCAGGATAAGGTAGACGCTTGGGCAGATAAGCATGTTGATGAAAACTTCTCGGTTCAGAGAACAGAGGCTATGAAGCTTTTACAGACAGAGGCGGAGTTACAGGAAATTGTACAGCTCGTCGGTATGGATTCACTTTCGCCTTCCGACAGACTTATTATCGAAGTAACACGTTCAATCCGTGAGGACTTCCTTCACCAGAACTCATTCCATGAGGTCGATACATTCACATCGCTGTTAAAACAGTACAGACTGCTCCAGCTTATACTTCATTTCTATCATAAGGGACTTGAGGCTGTAAACAGCAACGTAAGTATCAATAAGCTTATACAGATACCTGCAATGGAAAAAATCGGACGTGCAAAATATATCAGAGAAAGATATGTAACAAAAGAGTATGACGCAATTCTTGCCGAAACAGATGCAGAAATTGATGAACTCATCAAAGAGGAGGCAGACGAATTATGATAAAGGAATACAGATCAATTCAAGAGGTTGCCGGCCCTCTTATGCTTGTAACAGGCGTTGAAGGCGTTAAATATGATGAGCTTGGTGAAATTGAGCTTGCCAACGGCGAAACAAGACGTTGTAAGGTACTTGAGGTAAACGGAGATTCCGCTCTTGTACAGCTTTTTGAAAGCTCAACAGGTATCAACCTTGCCGAAAGTAAAGTAAGATTTCTCGGAAAATCACTTGATTTCGGTGTTTCACCCGATATTCTCGGCCGTGTATTCAACGGTATGGGTAAACCCATTGATAACGGACCGGATATTATTCCCGAAAAACGTATGGATATAAACGGTGCACCTATAAATCCTGCCGCAAGAGAATATCCTGCCGAATTTATTCAAACAGGTGTTTCTGCAATCGACGGTCTTAACACACTTGTCCGTGGACAGAAGCTTCCTATATTCTCATGCTCAGGTCTTCCTCATTCACAGCTTGCCGTTCAGATTGCACGACAGGCAAAGGTTAGAGGTACTGATTCCAAATTTGCCGTTGTATTCGCCGCTATCGGTATCACATTCGAAGATGCGGAGTTCTTCATTGAGGACTTTAAGAAAACAGGTGCTATCGACCGTTCGGTTGTATTCGTAAACCTTGCAAACGACCCTGCCGTTGAGCGTGTAAGTACACCTCGTATGGCACTTACCGCGGCAGAATACCTCGCATTTGACCAGGGCATGCACGTACTTGTAATTCTTACGGATATTACAAACTATGCAGAGGCACTTCGTGAGATTTCAGCCGCTAAGAAAGAGGTTCCCGGACGTAGAGGTTATCCCGGATACCTTTACACAGACCTTGCAACAATGTATGAAAGAGCCGGAAAGATAAGAGGTAAAGAAGGATCAATCACAATGATTCCTATTCTTACAATGCCTGAAGATGATAAGACTCATCCTATTCCCGACCTTACAGGATATATTACAGAGGGACAGATTATCCTCAGCCGTGAGCTTTATAAAAAGGGCATACAGCCGCCTATCAACGTACTTCCTTCGCTTTCACGACTTAAGGATAAGGGTATCGGCAAAGGCAAAACCCGTGAGGACCATGCGGACACAATGAACCAGCTTTTTGCGGCTTATTCAAGAGGTAAGGATGCAAAAGAGCTTATGGCAATCCTCGGTGAATCGGCACTTTCCGATACGGATAAATTGTATGCTAAATTTGCTGATGCCTTTGAGAAAGAGTATGTATCACAGGGCTTCAGAACAGACCGTTCGATAGAGGATACTCTTGAAACAGGCTGGAAGCTTCTCAGAATGCTTCCTAAGAGTGAGCTTAAACGTATCGGTGACGAATATCTTGAAAAATATTACCCTGAAAAAGACTGATAATATTTTTTCTGAAAGGGGTGATATGCTTGGCAAGATTAAATGTAAATCCTACAAGAATGGAGCTGACAAGGCTTAAAAAGCTTCTTCTTACGGCAACAAGAGGACATAAGCTGCTTAAGGATAAGCTTGACGAGCTTATGAAGCAGTTCCTCGACATTGTTAAAGAGAATAAACTGCTTCGTGAGGAGGCTGAAAAGTCTCTTGAGGAGGCATATAAAAGCTTTATAATTGCCAGAGCGGTTATGAGCGAGGAAAACCTCGGAGAGGCACTTATGCTGCCGACACGCTCCGTAGAGGTTTCTGTCAGCGAAAAAAATGTAATGAGTGTACATGTGCCTGTGTTCAAATTCAATTCCGATGATGCGGAAAAAAGCGATGTCTGCCCGTATGGCTATGCTTTTACTTCGGCCGAGCTTGACGGTGCGGTTGCGGCATTTTCGGCAGCAATGGAGCCGCTTCTTAAGCTTGCGGAAAGCGAAAAGACAGCGCAGCTTCTTGCTCAGGAGATTGAAGGCACAAGACGACGTGTTAATGCACTTGAAAACGTAATGATTCCAAACTATGAGGAAACGATACGTTATATAAAAATGAAGCTTGATGAAAATGAAAGAGCCGGAACGACGAGAATGATGAAGGTCAAAGATATGTTGTTAAAAGAAAGCATTGCGGAGAAGAAAGCAATGGAGGAAAGAGCCGAGGCAAAGTTTGCCGCAGGCGAAATCGGCTGACAATTAAATAGATTTTAAACATTGGGAGCAACTATATTATGTATAGTTGCTCCTTTTTCTGAAATTCAAGCCTGACTAATTGACCAGGCAACGGCACAAAAGGAGTTAAAGAAGCTATCAGAGGAAACAAATATGTTTGATAGCATATCTGACGAGGAGATAGCAGAAAACAAAGGCAAAACATTTCAAGACATAACCGCGTTGAGAGACCCATTAGTGGGATTAGGCTATGGAGATGCTGAAAACCCTTTTGATTTAGCCACCGATGATGAAATAACTGTTGATTATTCTCCCGACCAACCGAGAGATAAAGACGGCAAATGGACAGGTGGTGGCTTGACAGAGACAGAAGAAAACGGTAAAATTGAAAATAAAGAAGATATAAGTGCTACAGGTTGTAATGAATTTAAACAGGGATTTACGGAGAATAACTTAGAACGTCATATAAAAAAACACGGTCAAAATGATTATCCTGACTTTACAAAAGAAGAATATAATAGTTACGCATTAGACTTAATTCAACAAGCTGTATCCGATGATGTTTTAGAATATAAGACCGAAGATGGTGCGGTTGTGAGATATAGAGTAAGTACTAATGATTTTGTAAAGGGATATCATCGGTATTGCTACAATGTATAAACCAAAGGGAAACCATGAAAAAGGCTTAAAGTATTTTAATAAAAAGAAAAAAGAAGAGGGAGTTTAAAATGATAAAATGTCCTGTCTGTGGAGAATATTATTTTGAAAAAGAAGATAATTATGAAATCTGCGAAATCTGTGGCTGGGAAAATGAAAAGTGGCAGTATGATAATCCTGATGAGGAAGAATGTGCAAACAGAATGAGCCTAAACCAAGCGAGAAAGGCTTGGGCAGAAGGTAAGAAATTAATATAACAAATAAAAACAACGATTTAAGCGTCAAGCGAAAAGCTGGGCGCTTTTTTAATGCAAAAAGGCAGGTGAGTAACATTGCCGATAATTAAAAGAGCACCAAACGAAAAAGAGCTTAATGCCCTGCGAAAGATATTCTTGAAAGCTGAAATGGATATTATAAACGAGATTGGCAGACTGCGGACAATGGGCAATATTGATTATCACGCTGTTGCTTCACTTGAAAGAGTGCAAGCCATATTAAAGCAGATGGAGACCGAATGTTGGAAATATGTCCCACAAATGATAGAAAAGCAGTTTTATGTGAGAGTGCCGGAAGCACGCAGGATATCCAACAAAGGTGATAAATTTTATATTTCATCCAATGCTGATGGCTCAAAGGTAGATCATCCCAATAAGAGAACAGAGTATTTTGCTTATACTCTTTTACATGAGATATATTCAATGCTTAAATAAAATAGGTTGAATATATCCTATAAATAATGTATACTGTAATCAAGAAGGAGCGTGATAATATGAAAGTCGATATTGAAAATCTTGTTTCTATGACAGAGGCAAACCAGAATTTTTCAAAGGTGGCACGTCTTGTTGACGAGAACGGAGTAGCGGTTATATTGAAGAATAATACTCCGAGATACGTAATTCTTGATTACAGTAAAATACAGGAAGAAAAAATAGCAGATGATGATGATGTAAAAAATGTATCGGAAAAGATATTGAGTAAGCATTTAAAGGCTTTTGAGGAGTTGGCTAAATGATTATTTTGACCAAAGAACAAATAATTTCAATGCACGTGCTTCTTATTGAGCGTACAGGCGGATTAAACGGAGTGAAGGATTATGGGCTGTTGGAGTCGGCGATAAATAATCCGTTTCAAACGTTTATGGGTAAGGAGCTGTATCCTACAATACAAAGAAAGGCAGCCAATCTTTGTTATAGCTTGATTAATAACCATGCGTTTAATGATGGAAATAAAAGAATTGGAATATTGGCAATGCTTACTTTTCTTGAATTGAACGGAATAGTTATTGCTTGCTCGGATGATGAGCTCGTAAGCCTGGGCTTGAATATTGCTTCCGGCAAATTTACACAGAAAGATATTTTGAACTGGATAGTTATGTATTCCTAAAAACTGATTGTTGAAAAGGATCTCATTATAAGAGGTCCTTTTTATTTTGATATTGTGGAGGGCGCATGGAGAATATAGTCGTAGCACTTATAACAGGGGCAATAACGCTGTTTGGTGTACTGATTGCCAATAGTAAGTCACAAGCGGTAACAGACACAAAATTAGAAGAGCTTACAAGAGAAGTTAGAGAACACAATGATTTTGCACATCGAGTG
>Ga0129312_1000163_pt1 | contig 67938 bp, 63 predicted proteins | sample O827metagenome_FD_94434 | JGI IMG/M metagenome (GOLD analysis project Ga0129312, IMG submission 94434) | Orangutan group fecal microbial communities from Wisconsin, USA - O827 metagenome | ecosystem: Host-associated > Mammals > Digestive system > Large intestine > Fecal | place: USA: Wisconsin... | reverse complement strand
GGGTAATGCACTGACTCCTTACGGAATGGATGTGCTCGTTATAGGTACGGGTGATCTCGGTTCGTCCTTTGCAAAGTATTGCAAGGCTTTCGGGGCGCATACCATAGGAGTAAGAAGAGATCCTTCCAAGGCAGCCGAAGGCATAGATGAGATGCATGGTCTTGATGAGATCGGGGAGCTTATATGCAAGGCTGATGTTATCTGTTCCATGATCCCGTATTCGGAAGAAATGGTAAAATTCTTTAATTATGACAGATTCATGTCAATGAAGAAGAGTGCGATATTCTTAAATGCCGGACGCGGTCCTATAGTTGACTGTGACGGATTATATAAGGCACTTGAGGAAGGACATTTGTTCGGAGCCGGACTTGATACTCTTGATCCGGAACCGTTCCCAAAGGAACATCCTTTGTGGAGACAGCAGAGAGTCTTTATAACACCTCATACCGCAGGCGGAGACCATATAGACCTTACGGTGAGACGTGTCAATGAGATAGCGTTGAATAATCTCAAGGCATATCTTGCGGGGCAGCCGCTTAAGAATGTGATGAACGGCTGAAACGGAAAAACAAGTTTAAAAATGTCCGGAATACGCTTTGGTATATCGGACGTTTCATAAAGAATATAATTGAATTAACGAAATTAAGGAGTAATAACTATGGCAAATCCTATTGTTACCATGACTATGGCAGACGGCTCTGTTATCAAGCTTGAGCTTTATCCTGAGACAGCACCTATCACAGTAGAGAACTTCGTTTCTCTGGTTAAGAAGGGCTTCTATGACGGACTTATTTTCCACAGAGTTATCAACGGCTTCATGATCCAGGGCGGAGATCCGGAAGGAACAGGCATGGGCGGACCGGGATATGAGATCAAGGGAGAGTTTGCATCTAACGGTGTAAAGAACGATCTTAAGCATGAGCGCGGTGTTATCTCAATGGCAAGATCCATGAGACCGGATTCGGCAGGCAGCCAGTTCTTTATAATGCATAAGGATGCACCGCATCTTGACGGACAGTATGCCGCATTCGGCAAGGTCATCGAGGGTATCGAAACAGTAGATAAGATCGCAGAGACCAAGACCGATTACAGCGACAGACCGTATGAGGATCAGGTCATAAAGAGCATGACCGTTGAGGAGTAATTTGATCTGTAGAAGATCCGTTTTGGATTCTTGGGAGGATTGATTTGAAATTTTGGAAGATGAACGGAGCCGGCAACGACTTCATAGTTATCAATAATCTGGAGGAAAAGCTTCCGGCCGATAAGTTTCCGGAGATAGCCAGGGCGCTTTGCGAGAGACATATGTCTATAGGCGCAGACGGGTTAATGGCTGTAGATAAGCCGTCCGAAGGTGTGGAGGCTGATGCACGCATGCTTTTCTTTAACTCTGACGGAAGTATCGGAGAGATGTGCGGAAACGGTGCGAGATGCATAAGCAGATACTGCTTCGAGCATGGTATCGGTGAAGGCGATGAGGTAACTATAGAGACTACAGCCGGTTTGGTTACCGGAAAGCGTATCGATAAGAGACTTTATCGCATCAGACTGAACGATCCGAGTCTTATAGAACTTCATAAGATACTTGAGCTTGACGGAGAGGCAATTGAGTGTTCATATGTGATGCTCGGTGATCCGGGACTTCCTCATATAGTAGTGGATTACCCGTCACAGCTTGCCAAGCTGTGTAATGCGGAGCATCTTGCAGATGCAGACAGAAACAAATTGTTTGAGATCGGAAGAAAGCTCAGATTTCACAAGGATCTTCCTAAGGGAGCAAATGTCAATTTTATCGAGATCATTGCGGAGGATGAAGTTGACGAGCTTACCTATGAGAGAGGTGTCGAGGACTTCACATATGCCTGCGGAACAGGTACAGGCTCCTCTGTAGCTGCACTTACACTTATGGAACGTGTGTCCGGAAACCATGTCAAAGTCAATATGAGAGGAGGAGTACTCTATATAGACGTTGAGGAGGTTGATGAGGAAGATACGGACGAGGGAAGCAATACCTGCGTACACGGACTTTATCTTACGGGCCCGACCAATATAGTATGCAAGGGAACCGTTACGGATGAGGAACTTCGCATCTAAAGCTTAGATCCACAGCGGAAAGTATTGGAAATATGTAAACCGGTGATGTGAATATAAGCATCAGCATAACGGTGTATGTTAATGAGCTATATCAGGCAAAAACTGCTTTGTGATATAGCTCATTTTAGCGCATAAACGGAATCAAAATATGAGGAGCAAGTTTACTTGCAATCAAACGCATGTTTTTGATTATTATGCACAAAACATCATTGGTATTATTGTGTATTTCACCAAAAGGCAATATACTATTATTTTCGAGGTGAGTATACATATGGAAAATGATAAAAAATTACAGGAGAATAAAGAGAATAAGCACATGACGCTTATGACGGAAGGCAGCATTTTCAAAAATCTGCTGTTTTTCTCAATACCGCTTATTTTAGGTAATCTGCTGCAGCAGACATATAATGCCGTAGATTCTATAATTGTCGGTAATTGTGTAGGGTCAAACGCACTTGCTGCGGTAGGAGCCGGAACCTCACTTATAAATCTGCTTATTGCATTCGGACAGGGAGCTGCAGTAGGAGCCGGAGTTATAATAGCTCAGTATCTCGGAGCAAGGGATTCAAAGAATATAGAGAAGGCGGTTCATACTTCGGTTGCAATTGCTTTTGCGCTCGGAGCTGCATTGACTGTGCTCGGACTGCTGTTTACAAGGAAACTGCTTATCATGATGAACACACCGGCAGAGGTACTTGATGATGCTGCGAAATATCTGCAGATATTCTCACTCGGTCTGGTATTCAATGTTCTTTATAATATGGCAGCCGGCATACTTAATTCCGCAGGAAACTCAAAGCGTTCACTCGTCTATCTGGCAGCAGCGGCAGTGACTAATGTTGTCATGGATATACTGTTTATTGTTGTACTTAAGATGGGAGTTGTAGGAGCTGCACTTGCCACGGATATAAGCCAGGCGGTATCGTGCGTACTGGCGTTTGCATTCCTTATGCGCGTTCCTGCGGATTATAAGGTCAGACTTCGCAGTATTCGCATAGAACAAACTATGATGATGCGAGTTGTACGCATAGGACTTCCTACAGGCATACAGAACATGGTCATCTCACTGTCAAATATACTGCTTCAGTCAAGTGTTAACGGCTTCGGAGCAGCAGCAATGGCGGGCTTCTGCGCTTATATGAAGATAGACGGATTCACAGTATTGCCGGCGCTGAGCTTCAGTATGGCGGTAACGACCTTTGTCGGACAAAACTACGGTGCCGGACGCATAGACAGACTGAAAAAGGGAGTTTTTGTAACAGTTATCATGTGTGCTGTTTACACTTTTATATCAGGCATAGCTTTACTTATATTTGACAGACAGGTCATGCATTTGTTCAGCAGTGATGAAAGTGTGATCGAATACGGAATAGCTGCAATGAAGTACTTCTGCCCTTTCTATTGGGTATTGGGCACAATGCATGCATTTGCCGGTGCTGTAAGAGGAACGGGACACAGTATGCCGCCTATGGTCATACTTCTTGTATCCATGTGCCTGCTTCGTATCGTATGGATAATCTTTATACTTCCGTATTTTGAGACTATTGACGGAATATTTGTACTCTATCCGACTACATGGGGGATAGGTGCGGTAATGATGGCAGCTTATTTCTTTAAGGCTTGTTGGCTCGGAGGAAAACGATTCCTCGAGGCCTGAGTGTTTCGGAGGAACTTTTTTATGACGGGTAGATTTACCGGATATATATTACAGAGCATGTTCGGAATGATAGGCGTATCTGTATATATACTGGCAGATACATTTTTTATAGCCTTATATTCGGGAGCGGACGGACTTGCGGTACTTAATCTTGTATTGCCGCTTTACGGAATAATATATGCAATAGGGTCAATGACGGGCATAGGCTCCGCAACCTTTTATGCGATAAGAAAGTCTGCCGGCAAGGATACCGACGGATTTTTTATTCAGTCTCTTTTCTGGAGCTTTATCTTCGCTGTACCGTTCATCTTGTCGGGAATATTCATTCCGGACAGGGTATTGGCGTTTATGGGAGCTGATGAGGAGCTGATAGCCTTAGGCATGTCGTATGTACGCATCATACTTATTGCCTCACCGCTATTTATGATGAATTATACATTTTCCGCTTTTGCACGTAATGATAATGCTCCGACTGCTGCTATGGTGGGAGCTTTTGCAGGCAGTATGTTTAATATAGTATTTGACTATATATTCATGTTTACGCTTGGACTCGGTTTTACGGGAGCGGCGCTTGCTACGGCAGGCTGCCCGATAGTGACCATACTGGTCTGTACGAAGCATTTTTCCGGCAGGAAAAATACCGTTGACTTTAGTATGGTGCGCCCAAGCTTAAGGCATATCTTAAAATGCTGTAGTCTCGGTGTTTCGGCATGTGTCGGAGAGCTGAGCTCGGCGGTCACCACCGCAACCTTTAACACACTTATTTTAAGTATAGCCGGAAATATAGGAGTAGCAGCCTACGGAGTTGTGGCAAATATAGCCATTGTTGCGCTTTCACTCTTTAACGGATTGGCACAGGGCTCTCAGCCCATGATCTCGGAATGCTGCGGTAGGGAAGATAAGCACGGAATGAGGCAATGTCTTAAACTCGGACTTATCTATTCGGTACTGATCGAGCTTGTGCTTATAGCGGTGGCGTATGGATTCACAGACGGATTCATTGCAATATTCAACAGTGAGGGTAATGCCGAATTGAGGAATATGGCATTTACAGGTATGAGAGAGTACTTCCTGGGCTATATTTTTGCCGGAGTCAATGTAATGCTTATAGCATATTTTGCGGCAAACGATAAAGCGAGGCAGTCGTTTATCGCATCAATACTCAGGGGTGCCGTTGCGATAGTTGTGTGTGCGGTGGTATTGTCAAGATTTTTTGGTCTGCAGGGAGTATGGATGTCCTTTTTTGCGGCGGAATGCATCACTTTTGTTGTTATTATTGTTATGTTCGTCAGGATGCATAGAAAAAATGAATAAGTGCTATCTGATTCTTGCATGTTGATTGTTACAATGTTAACATAACCAGAAGTGCTTAAATAAGAAGAGCCGGGCACCGCAGTACGGATCCGGCTTTTACTATGTGTCATTTGGGGTTTGTATGGGAACAAGTAAGGGAAACATTATCAATGCGGCGGTCAACAGCGCACATGCCGCAACGACGAAACATCATGCAGCAGTGCCGAAGATAATAAAAAAGCTGCAGAATATGCCGCCATGGCGATACCGTACGGTTATGGTCATTGCTTTATGCTGGCTTATCATGCAATTATATATCAAAACTGTAGCGCCTTTGGAAAACTGGGTGCAGTATCCGCTTCATCTTTGTTTTGCTTTGATCGAAGTATATCTGCTTAATCCTATGGTAGACCGTAAGGCTCAGCGTGTATGGTGGATGTATGATATTTTTCTGATCGGATCTGTCGCTATTATTCTGTGGTTTTTCTTATCTAATACGGCAAGACTTGACAAACACATTGAAGGTATAAGTCCTTTGATAGATACCGATTACTTCATCTGTCTGCTGCTCCTTGTTACCGTAATGGAGGCTGTCAGAAGAGTGGTAAGTACCTCTCTTTTTATCATTCTTATTGTATTTATAGGCTATGCCTGGTTCGGAGAATTTATCCCGGGGCATCTTCATCATCCGGGATTGAATTTCAGTGAGTTCTGTGATGCGGTAATGTTCAGTAATAACGGCGTATTCGGAGCGCCGTTAAGAGCATCCCTTAATACTTTATTCTATTTCCTGATATTTGGTAAATTCTTTTCAAGCTGCGGAGGAGGTGCCGTCCTGCTGGACCTCGGACTTAAGATGTCAAGCAGGCTTGAAGGCGGACCGGCAAAGGCAGCTGTTATATCATCGGGACTTGCCGGTATGGTATCCGGTTCGGCAGTTGCGAATGTTTCCGGTACAGGTGTCAATACCATACCTCTTATGAAAAAGGCAGGATATTCGCCTGAGGAGGCAGGTGCAATAGAGTCTGTTGCATCTACGGGGGGACAGCTTATGCCTCCGATCATGGGCGCAAGTGCCTTTATTATGGCAGAGCTTCTTAATGTCGAATATATAAATATCGCACATGCGGCGGTTATACCTGCATTTGCATATTTTATAGGAACTTATCTCGTTGTTCATCTGGTATCAAGGAAAAGAAAAATAGGTAAGCACACTGATCTCTATATTGATGAGAAACCGATATTACCGAGACTCTACAGACTTATTCCTGTAGCGGTGATAGTTGCCTTGATGATATATGGCTTTTCGTTTTCACGTTCGGCGATAATATGTACCTTCCTCTCTATAGGGATAAGCCTGCTATCAAAGGATACACGCAGAACTGCGGCGGGATATGCAGCTATACTGCTTGACGGAGTCAGACATGCAGCCAATATCGCGGTTCCGACAGCCGCCTGCGGAATGATGATAGGCGTTGCGGTCAAGACTGAGATAGCGTTCCGCATACTGAGTATGCTGAGCATGCTGAGACCTGCGGAGGTTATGCTTATCGTGGCTGTGGTCTGCCTTATGCTTGGAATGGCACTTCCTACAATAGCGGCATATCTTATAGCTTATACCATATTTATGCCGGCGATAAGGAGCTTCGGAGTATCGGAGATGGTCGGCAATATGTTTATTTTCTATTTCGGTGTTGTTGCGCAGATAACCCCTCCTGTATGCCCGGCTTCATATACTGCTGCCGGAATTGCGGAAGCAAATCCATGGAAGACAGGATGGAAGGCATATTCTTATGCGGCTGTAACCTTTATCGTACCTTTTATATTTGTTCAGAGACCTGTATTGCTGCTTATGAGCGGAACTCTCAGCGAATTTATAATAGGATGCGGTGTGCTGCTGATGGCATTTATATGGCTCGGAGCGGCTGTATCGGGATATATGTTCAAGGATCTTGAGAACTTTGAGAGGATATTGTTTATAGTGGCTGCGGTCATGTTTGCACTACCCGGCGGTGAAGGTCTTGTGCCCGGATTGGTTGTAGGAATGCTTACCATGATGTTCTGTCTAATCAGAGCAGGACTCGGTGATAATTCAATATAATAAAAGTTTGGCTTTACTGCAATATTTATGCATTATGCTGTTTGACAAATGCATATGCATAGGAGTAAAATTGCCGCATGTGGACAAGGATGTTTACTTGTAGGGGTATTTATGCCCTTACGGTGATACATCCTTGATTGTGTATTTAAGGAAATTATCAGATCTATACTAAGGAGGATCATTAGCAATGAGCGCAAACAAAGGACCTCTCTCGGGTATCCGCGTACTCGATCTCGGCAGACACGTATCCTGCCCTATCTGTGCACAAACTCTCGGAGACCTCGGAGCAGAAGTAATCAAGCTTGAGAAGACAGGTTGGGGAGACGATACACGTCACAGCGGAAAGTTTCTTGGCGAGGAAAGCATGTATTTCTGGTCAAATAACCGTAATAAGAAGAGCGTATCGATCAATTTCCGTACAGATGAAGGAAAGCAGATCCTACATAAGCTTATTGAGAAGTCTGATATCATACTTGAGAACTTCCGTCCGGGTACTATGGAAAAGATGGGCTTCGGCTGGGATAAGGTCCATGAGATAAATCCTAAGATCATAATGGGATCCATCAGCGGATACGGAGCAGGCAGCCCGTTCCAGCACAGACCGGGATTTGATTCCATGATCTCTGCACAGAGCGGTATCATGGATATCAACAGATCGGATTCGGACGGTCCTAAGATCACAGGAGGTATCTGGTTTATAGATATACTTGCCGGTATGTGGACAGCTATCGGTGTTTTGTCAGCTCTTCATCGTCGTGAGACTACCGGAGTAGGAGAGTATGTCGATACATCAATGTATGACAGCGCACTCTTTGTAATGAACCAGCTGCTTCCATATGCAGATAAGACAGGCGAGATATCACGTTCAAGCCTTAAGAACGCATATGATTGTCCGGCAGGACGTTACAGATGTAAGGACGGATATGTTATCTGTCTTGCAGGCAGCGACGGATTGTTCCAGAGACTGCTTACACTCACAGACGATCCTTTCCTTCATGATCCTAAGATCGCAGATCATGATACAAGACTTTTGCCTGAATATTATGACAAGATCAATGAGCATGTTGAGCAGCTTATGATGACCAAGACAGGTGATGAGTGGGATGAGATCTTTGACAAGACAGGCATTACCGGAGGTAAGATCAAGGATCTTAATGATGTTTTGAGAGACCCTGCTTCACAGGCAAGAAATGCTACAGTTAAGCTTGAGGTTCCGGGCTTCGGACCTGTTCATTTCTCAGGCTTCCCGATCAACATCCACGGTGAGGAGGTTGGTTTTGAGCCGGCTCCGTCTCTCGGACATGACACGGATGAAGTTCTCAGAGATTTACTCGGCATGAGCGCAGAAGAGATCGAGGCTTATAAGAAGGCAGGAAACTAAGCAATAAAGCATGCCGGATATATTTTACATATAAATTATATTTAGCCTTAAAAAAGAAAGGGTGCTGCATCATTATGTGGCATCCTTTTTCTGTGGGAGTACACTGCGGTGTATGTACAAAAACCGTCGTACTTCCGGTAGTTTGATCCGGTCGTGCGACGGTTTCTTTAACTCATAGGAAATTGCGTCCTACTCTTATCGATTAAATACAGATAGCTTCGTACTGCGCACTCGCGCGAAGGAGAAAACTGTCGCAAGCGTCTCAGTTTACTTCCTTCATAACGCTCAGATATGCAGGACGGATGATCTTGCCGTTTCCTACGAGTTCCTCGAGACGGTGAGCGCTCCAGCCGCTGATACGCGCTACGGCAAATATCGGAGTGAACAGCTCTCTCGGTATACCTAGCATATCATATACAAAACCGCTGTAGAAATCGACATTAGGGCTTACTCCCTTATATATCTTACGTTCCTTTGCAATAAGCTCGGTAGCCTCCTCCTCGATTATGCTGTACAGCTTCATCTCACGTTCTTTATGCTTTGCATCAGACAGTTCCTTTACAAATCCCTTGAATACACGCTCTCTCGGATCCGACAATGAATATACAGCATGACCCATTCCGTATATAAGTCCCTTATGATCAAAGGCCTCTTTGTTAAGTATGCGCTCAAGATAGGCACGTACCTTGTCTTCATTATTTATATCGGTGACATGCATTTTGATATCATGCATCATTTCCATGACCTTAAGGTTGGCACCTCCGTGACGAGGACCCTTAAGTGAGGACATAGCTGCACCTATAGCCGAATAAGTGTCCGAACCTGAAGATGTTACCACTCGGGTGGTGAAGGTAGAGTTATTACCGCCGCCGTGTTCCATATGCAGTATCAGCGCTATGTCGAGCACCTCTGCCTCGAGATAGGTAAATGATTTGTCAGGACGCAGCATCATGAGCAGATTTTCCGCAGTCGAAAGCTGGGGATCAGGTCTGTGTATATACATACTCTCATCACATTCATAGTGATTATAGGCATGGTAGCCGTATACTGCCAGCATCGGGAAAACAGCGATAAGTCTGATGCACTGCTTCAATACATTGTTGAGAGAAAGATCCGCAGCATCATCATCGTAAGAAGCAAGAGTAAGTATGCTTCGTGTCATCGAATTCATTATGTCATGAGAAGGAGCCTTCATAATGACATCTCTTGTGAAATTGGTAGGAAGCGAGCGGTTTATAGCCAGTATTTCCTTAAATTCCTCGAATTCGTTATCATCGGGAAGCCTTCCGAAGAGCAGGAGGAAAGCGGTACGCTCATACCCGAAGCGCTTGGTTCCGTACATCCTGATAAGATCCTGAACCTGGTAGCCTCTGTACCAGAGCTCTCCGTCACAGGGAATCCTTTGTCCGTTCTCTTCCTTAAAAGCATTTATCTTGGAGATGGAGGTAAGTCCCGTTAATACACCTTTTCCGTTAATATCTCTCAAACCGCGGTTTACGCCGTGAGCACTGAATAACTCATTGGGGATGGTATCGTTTGCTACGAATAGCGGAGTCATTTTATCTGAATACTTATTCATTCTCTCTGTATAGCCCATAATTGCCTCCTTTCATGTGTAACAATAATTATAATCGAAAAGCGAATATCCATGGTGTGAAGCTTTCGTAAAAAAACAAATCAGATATGTGCTGAATAATTTAAACTGATAAAATAAACAATTCGTGAAATAAATATAAACAGAGTATAAACATAATTTAAATATATAGTCTGAATTCTGCAGGAAACAGTCACATAAAGCACCGGGCTGTCAGGCAGGAGCTTATATCTTAAGGAGCGATAAAGAAATGCAAAGTAAAGGCTTTATAGCTAAAAGCTTGATTGTACCAAGCATGTAAATGGTGTACAATCTAGGCAAAACGTTTATACCTGATTTTAAGGAGTTGTTAACATGGAGAAGCAGTTTTTTATAGACAGAACCAATTCAATAATAGGATCACAGTCAGCCTGTGCGGAGATCAAGGAAGCGGCCAAAGCCTGGCTTGATGCTATCGACACAGACAATGAGAAGCAGGCGGCAGAGAATTATATAGCCGAGCTTGAAGAGGATGTTACTTCACTTGAGGAGCTTATTGAGCTGCTCAAGTCCGAAAAGGGTGAGCAGATATTCGGAGCCAGAGTAAAGTCTATGCTTAAAAAGGCAGAGGATGCAGAGCTGATGGGACTCCAGTATTGCACCTGTTCGGCATGTAATGCAGGCGGAGCTATACTTGATAATAAGGCGAGATTTCTGGAGCTTGCCGGAGAGAAGCAGACTCTGTAAAGACCGGAGAATTCTTTAGATCATAAGAAACGGTTCAAAGAAGTATTGCCATGAAGGCACAGAGACTTACAGCTTAAGCCGGCTGTAGTATTACATTAGATTAAGCACGGTACGGAGAGAAGTATGGAGCTAAGACATCTCAGGTATTTTCTTGCTGTATGCGAGGAGATGAATTTCACAAAGGCCGCAGAGAAACTTATGATAGCTCAGCCGCCGCTCAGCCGACAGATCAAGGATCTTGAGGAGGAGCTCGGAGCAGAGCTTTTTACAAGAGCACATCATTCACTGAAGCTTACCGATGAGGGAGTGCTGTTCAGACAGTATGCCCAGCGTATAGTAAGTATGGCAGAGAAGTCCATAGTGGATATTCATGAGATGCATTCGGGACTTCAGGGCACATTGTATATATCCGGGGTAGAGGGCAAGGCACCTCAGCTGATATCATCATGGGTATCCGCATTTTCGGAAAGATATCCTAATGTGCAATATAATATCTGGAACGGTAATTCGGATGAGGTGGTTAACCGTATTCGCAAGGGATTAAGTGATATTGCGGTAATAATGGAACCCTTCGATCCGCAGGGTATGCACAGTATAGCTGTGTATTCCGAGCCTTGGATAGCAATGTTTTCAAGCAGACATCCTCTTGCAGAAACACCCGGAGATACTGTGCCGCTTGCAAAGCTTGCCGATTATGATCTTATCATTCCGTCAAGAGAGTCAAGGCTGCAGGAGATCAACGACTGGTTTGCACCGCTCAAAAAGACACCGAAGATAAGAGCACGTATAGCACATGTATTGAATGCTTACGAGCTGTCGGCAAATAATATCGGAGTTGTTATATTTCCGGCGGCTGCAGCTAATGTTGTGCATGATGACAAGGTACAGATAAGAAAGATAGTAGAGCCTTCGTTTACGGCTTCATACATGCTTATATATTCCGGTGAGCATGCGCTGTCTCCGGTTGCGGCAAAGTTTGTTGAATTCCTGCACGATAATATTTTATAATTTTGTTTAAGCTTAATGCGGACCGTTGTTATGAGAGACATCGGCCCGCATTATTTTCTTAGCACTTCCTTTACTGTGAATTATCGGGTTTATGATATAAAATTAAAAAACAGAAATGGATAAAAATTTATATAAGAGTATTTTTAAGTATATAAAGTCGGCTCTGTTTACAGCCTTGATCCTTTTTGTGGCATGGTTTATAAGTACACTGCTGTTGCCGAATACCGGCGTCGAAAATAATTCGGCGCTTATTTTCGTACTTGCGGTAGTTATCATTTCCATGGCAACGGACGGCTATGTGTTCGGTATAGCGGCATCACTCATAAGCGCAGTTATCATAAACTGCTTTTTTATGGCGCCATACGGTAATTTTAATTTATCACTGAACGGATATCCCGTGGCGATAATCAGTACCGTTACAGTTGCTATAGTTATATGCGCCCTGACAGCCAAGATAAAGCAGCATGCCAAGGCAGCCGAGGAGAGAGAGCGCAGGACCAAGGAGCTCTATGCAAAAAACTCCAAGCTTGAGAAGGAAAAGGCCGCAATGGAGATAGATACGGCCAAGGCTGAAATCAGGAGTAACATACTGATGTCTGTATCGCATGATCTGAGAAGCCCCATAACGGCAATACAGGGAGCCGCCTCTGTTATATTGGAACAGGATGCTCCCGAGTATCATGATGAAAATGTCGAGCTGGTGAAGGATATCAACGATCAGGCAAAATGGATGTCCGTAATGGTTGAGAACATAATATCTGTTGCGAAGCTTGGCAGCGATATTAAGGGTAGTCTTGTACTTCATCCGGAGGTGCCGGATGAGATCATAGAGAGCTGCGTGGCAAGAAGCATGAGACTTTTTCCAAACGCCAGGATAGAGCTGCATCTCAGTGAGGAGGTTGTGCTTGTAAATGCAGAGCCTGTGCTTATGAGCCAGGTATTGCAGAATCTTATTCAGAATGCATTAAGACACTCCGGAAGCGAGAAACCGATAGAGATAGAGACGAAGATAGTTCCGGAAGGCTATGAATTTATAGTCAGAGATCACGGTATGGGATTGCCCGAGGATATATTTACTCAGATAAACAAAGGCGGAACCATACTTATGGATCATAATATGAGCGGAGACAGACGCAGCAGAGGAATCGGTATCTCAGCCTGTCAGAGTATATTAAAAGCTCACGGCAGCAGGCTATATGCAAGTGTTCCGGAGGGCGGCGGTACGGAATTAAGCTTTTGTCTGAGCACCGTAGATCCGGAAACAGAAACAGAGGAAGGGGTCATCAATGAATAAAGCTACAATATTGATAGTTGAAGATGACAATCTTATAAGCAAATTTATGTCAAGAGCCATAGACTCAGCCGGGTTTAAGAGTATAGTTGCCGAAAATGCTTCAACAGCACGCATGCTTTTCATGTCGGAGATGCCGAATCTTGTGCTGCTTGATCTGGGCTTGCCGGATGCTGACGGTATGGATCTCCTGACGGAGATGAAGAATATAAGATCTGAGATACCTGTGATAATAGTATCGGCAAGAGAACGTGAAAATGAGAAGGTAACCGCTCTTGACAGGGGAGCAGATGATTATGTGACCAAGCCATTCGGTATATTTGAACTTATGGCACGTATCAGGACGGCACTAAGACACAGCAGTAAAACGGTAAGCACTGCTGCGGGAGCCGAAGGAAAGATATACACTCACAAGGGACTGAGTCTGGATATAGATAAGCACATAGTTAAGCTTAACGGTGAGGAGGTCCATCTTACAGGCAGAGAATTCAGGATACTCGAGCTCTTATTCGAGCATAAGGGCAAGGTGCTCACCTATGACTGGATGATGAGACAGATATGGGGAGATTATGTTCCTGCCGATAATCAGATACTTCGTGTAAATGTTACGAATATCAGACGTAAGCTCAAAGAGACCGTTGATTCTCCGGCCTATATCAAGACCGAATTAGGAGTAGGCTACCGCATGCCTGATGATGAATGATAAGACCTTTGAGGTATTTGTAAAGTCTTGATATATTAACAAGGTTTTAACAAATGTAAATTCATCTTAACCTTGAGGTCGAACGTTTAAACACTTTGTTAATAGATTAACCGATATACTCAGCTTACCAAAGTAAGAAAGGGGAGCTGAATATGTCAGAATCAGTAAAGAATTGGGAATCATCACTTAAAGAGGGAGAGAAGCTCTTGTGGACGGGAAGACCGACCTGTACGAGCGTAGTGGACCCTGCAAACAAGCCGGTAGTTTACGGCTGTTTCATAATAGGCATAATATGGATAATACTTTCCTTTATTATCTATCTGCCGATACATGCGGGAGTAATAAGCTTTGTCATCATAGATCTGGTTCCGTTCTTTATGATATTGCTTCCGATACTGAATGCGAGATCTGTAAAGAAGACTTATTACGCAATAACGGATAAGCGCATACTTATAGATCTTGCCGGACAAGAGTATTCGATGGATGTCGATGAGAATACAGAGATAAAGAGAAATGATAACGGAACTATCCTCGTAGGAGCCGCAATAAAGACAAAGCCGCGCAAGGAACGTCATCTGCTCTTATTCAGAGGCGTTATGGATATGGATAAGAATATCCTCGGAGTTGTTCTTTATACAACAGATGATCCGGACGGTGCATACAAGGCACTTAAGGATAGATGATCAGGATTATACTCGGATACCCCGATTATAATAAAACTTTATAACACCCTTCAATGAGGCGGGAGACCAAAGCATCATGGCAATATAATTGCCGACCCTTCCAACAGATGCTGAGGTCTCCCGTTTTCACTGCGATTAATTAAGCAATAACGAAACAATCATAGCGGACGGATTTACCCTTTATCGAATAGTCCGGCTTCCTGTCGGCAAGAAAAGGACCCTTGATCGGACGTTTTATAACTATCTTGTGAGGACGTGCCGCAAAAGCAGCCTCAAGCAGCGAGCTTTCATCAGAGCATGGATTCTCAAGTTTTTGAAGCAGCTGGAATTTCTTTTTGATCAAAGCGCTCTTTTCTCTTGCAGGAAACATCGGGTCAAGCAGTACTACATCCGGGGGAAAGCTAAGCTCATGCATAGCCTTTGTGCTGTCAGCGTTGATGAGCTTCATCCGTGAGACGGCGTCTTTAAGCTTTGGCTCATCTGCGGCACGGCGCAGGGCATCTGCGAGTAAGGCGGCTATGACGGCATCATATTCATATAAGTGAACCTCAAATCCTGCCGCGGCAAGCAGCAGAGAGTCTTCACCGAAACCTGCCGTTGCATCTATAGCAATCGGTCGTTCGTGTATGCTGTTTTTGATCTTTGCCGCTTTAACAAGCAGTTCTCGATTGAGGTTATCCGGACGAAGTCTGCGTATACTCTCACTGAGGTCTGCTGAAAGTTCGAGTTTGCCGTCAGTAAGAGTAAGAGCATTGTTATCACCGTATATCAGACTCAGATCGTCCGGAAGCTTGGTATTGATTGAAATATCGTTTGATTCTGTGAACATAATAAAAACCTACAAAATAAATCCTATTGCCTTTATAATAGCATACAAATGTGCCTGTTTCGAGCTTGACCGGGGAGTTGCTTATTTTTAACAGCTGCGGCGGCGGAGAAAGGGTAAGGGAAGAGGTAGATAATGAGCGCTGTTAAGCTTAAGAATACGGTTTTGGGAGAAGGAATACCTAAGATATGCGTGCCGATCACAGACAAGGATATTGCCGGGATAGAATATTCGCTTAAGGCTATGCGAGATGCAGAATTTGATGTGATCGAGTGGCGTGTGGATAAATTTGACGCCTTGACAGCTATGTGTACAGGGCTTGGTTCAGTGAATTATCCTGAAACCGTAAGAGAGCCTGACAAAAAGGCACAGACACTTAAGTCTGCGGATATGTCTGTAAATGATATACCGGAGAGCTTTAAGAGTGAGCTTAAGAAAGCCTCAGAGATGATAAGAACGGCATTTCCGGACAAGGCTCTTATATTTACGATCAGAACAAGTCGTGATATGGAGGATTTTGATATATCGGATGAAGCATATTCATCAATAAACTGTCTTGCGGCAGATATGCAGCTGGCAGATATAATAGATATAGAGTTCAGCAGGGGTAATGAACTTGTGAAAGAGCTTAACGCTAAAATCCATGCATCAGGACTTAAAACCATTGTTTCAAAGCATCTTCGCGACTCAACACCGGAAAGCTCTGAGATAGTTGATACGCTTTGCAAGATGCAGCAGACGGGAGCGGATATAGTAAAGTTTGCTGCCATGCCTCAGAGTGAGAGGGACGTGCTTAAGCTTATGGATGCAACACTTATCATGAAGGAACAGCATGACGATACACCTGTCATAAGCATGTCGATGAGCAGCTTAGGTGTACTGAGCCGTATAAGCGGAGCTTTGACAGGTTCATGTCTGACTTTCGGAACTGTAGGAGCAGCATCCGCACCCGGACAGCTTGAGTGCGGCAGACTGCATGATATATTGTGTGCATTACAATAATAAATCACATATAAGTAATAAATATGCTTGATCGTTATAAACTTCAGCTGTCACAGGAAAATGAGGCTGCTGCCTTGTAAAAGACGAGAAAGAGGATATCGGGATAATATATGATAGCTAAAAACAGGATAAGTATAGATGAACTTGCGGACATGCATCCTTCGGAATATGTGCTTGCCGATGTGAGAGACAGTGTTTCGCATGAATATGGTTCGATACCGGGTTCACTGAGCATGCCGGACATTGCAGAACAGGCTCTCGACGGAAGTCTGGATAAGGAACGCTCATATGTGCTCTATTGCATGAAGGGAACTCAGAGCGGAGATATTGCAGAGGTATTAAGAAGCTGCGGATATGATTGTGCCGAGCTTGACGGCGGCTACAGCGCATGGCTTACCTCATCCTTGCAGGAGCAGGATGAGAAAAAGCAGTCGGAGGTAGAACTGAGCATCAGGAAGAAATTCCACAAGAAGCTCTTTACACCCTTTGCCAAGGCTATTAATACCTATGATCTTATACAGGAAGGTGATCATATAGCAGTATGCATATCGGGAGGCAAGGATTCGATGCTTATGGCAAAGCTCTTTCAGGAGCTGAAGCGACATAACAAATTCCCGTTTGAGCTTAGCTTCCTTGTTATGGATCCCGGCTACAGTGAGCTTAACCGTATGGTCATAGAACGAAATGCGGCAATGCTCGGAGTTCCTGTCACTATATTCGAATCGGATATATTTGATGCCGTATATGATGTTGAGAAATCCCCATGCTATCTGTGTGCAAGGATGCGCAGAGGACATCTGTACAGTAAGGCCAAGGAACTGGGCTGCAATAAGATTGCCCTCGGACACCATTTTGATGATGTTATAGAGACCATATTGATGGGCATGCTCTACGGAGGACAGGTGCAGACCATGATGCCTAAGCTCCACAGCACCAACTTTGAGGGCATGGAGCTTATAAGACCGATGTATCTGATACGTGAAGAAGACATCATGCATTGGAGAGATTATAACGGATTACATTTCATACAGTGCGCATGCCGTTTCACAGATACCTGCTCGTCATGCAGACCGGACGGAAGCTCGGCATCCAAGAGGATGGAGATCAAGCATCTTATCGCTAAGATGAAGAAGACCAATCCTTTCGTAGAGAAAAATATCTTTAAGAGTGTGGAAAATGTCAATCTTGCGACAGTCATTGCGTATAAGCAGAAGAATGAAGTACATCATTTCCTGGATAATTACTGATCTGCGGATCCAAACTTCATACTTTTGATTTATTTTGTCCGGCTTAGTAAAAAAATTAAAGTATATATAAGTGACTCCTTCATACTTGCATATTTGCAATCCATGAAGGAGTCATTTCACGTCTGTACGGAATATATCATTGTCACGAGCTTGAAACAGCAGCCTGCTTAATGAGCTGTTTAAGATGTATGCTCTCTGCAACGGCATTGATCAGGCTCTTAAGCAGATAGGTATTGAAATTTCCGGAAGTAAGCTGTGCCGATCCATGAGGGTCTGCGGATGCTCTATCAGGATTTAGATCCGGCTCGGAGAGCTTGGAGCCTTCAAAGTCGCTTTCTGTAAAAGCTCTGCCGGAAATATTGCTGAATCTGTCTGAAAGTGCAGCTTCAAACTGTTCACGGAACATATTGTAAGCAGCTTCCGGACTGTATTCTCTTCGCTGTATCTCAAGCAGGCTGCTTATGTCCTCCAGAGACAGGACTGTTTTGGCAATGGCAATAAATATAAGTGAAGCAATCTGTTCACGATAATAAAGCTTTTTGACAGGTCTTGCTATTATCTGATGCTTGACGTAATTGCTTATCATTGAATTTGTAATGTTTATATCATCAAGAGGATCAAGATAACCGTTTACAAGTCTTGCCGTCTGATCGAGCAGGAGACCTACATCCGGTATATCAGTGTAATACGGAAGTCGGCAGACTGCCGTAATTTTTGTTATTTCATTATCCGATATTATATTGCTTTTCATGGAAATCTCCTCATCTTACAATATGTCACTGCAAGTATAACAAAAGTTTTTGATTAAAGTCAAACAGAAGGAGAATAAACTTTTGATAAGTTTTTGAAAAACTCTTGACGCGAACACTAAAAACTCTTAACATATGCGTAAGCAGCAATAAGCAATACTGAGGATGCTGAATATATTTATAATAAGCAGCTCATGGAATGCTATAGTTACTAATTACACTGAATAACTGCAATAACAGAGCAAAGACAAGGAGCTGCATGGATGCTTGCATGCAGGACATTAGAAAAGTGAGGCGGTTAAAATGTACGCAGAAATTAATACAAACAGACACAGCGATGCGGCAGATGATATTATACTAAAGTTCATCAAGCTGCCTGAGCTTGCAAGACAGACATATACAAAATCAATAATGTACACCGAGAAATTCAACGCATATTCACATTTTGCAGGAATAGTACTCAGTGTATTTTTCAGTGGATGGGCATTCAAGGCTGTAGCGGACAGCTATACTCCGGCAAAGCTTGTATCTGTCATTGTGTATTCGATATCAATGATATTGCTGTATACAATGAGCGGAGTTTACCATGAGCTTAAAGCAGGACGTATGAAGCAGCTCTTCAGAGTGCTTGATCATTCAACTATATTTTTGCTTATCGCAGGCTGTTATACACCGTTTTGTGCGATATGCCTGTGGGATTACAGCATAGGCCGCATCATACTGGCAGCAGAGTGGACAGCGGCGGTGATAGGGATATTGCTTAATCTCAGGGATATGAGCTCAAGATTCGTTAAGATATTCAGTCAGATAAGCTATGTAGTGATGGGCTGGATGGTCGTATTTGCCATGAGACTGATGCTTGCCATATTGCCGTTAAGCTGTATAGTATGGCTTGCCGTAGGCGGTATTTGTTATACCGTAGGTATCATATTTTATGCTCTTGGTAAGAAAAATGCCGTTATGCATTGTATCTGGCATGTGTGGGTATTACTTGGATCGATATTTCAGTTTATCAGCATTTCCATGATACTTTGATACTTGTAGATAAGTCCTTATAAAAGTAATAAGCTGTTTAAGCGTAAGCATTCAAGCATGCCGAAGCAGAGCTTGAAGCGGTAAAACTTATAAAGAATAAGCTATATAAGTGTAAGCATATAATAAAGTTTTATACAAAACAGAGCCCCGGTCTTTATCTTAAAGGATATCGACAGAGGCTCTGAATTTATTTCTCTAAATTATCAGAGAGATTTATATGTATATTTTTTGTGGTTTATCTTTATCGGATCAAAGCTCCGCTTGATGCAAACAAGTAGATACGTCCGTCTATGTATTTTGTACCGGTGACCATTACTCCTCTCGGATTGCCGCTTGACGGATCGAGGTAATAATATACACCGTTTAAGTTGATCCATCCTGTCATGACAGCACCGAAGGAACCGTTATGGTTGGTATCGAGATAATACCAGCTGCCGTTAACATCCTGCCACCCGGACTTAAGAGCACCGAAGGAACCGTCGTGATTCGGGTTAAGATAGAACCACTTGCCATTGTCCTGCTGCCATCCGGACAGAAGTCGTCCGAAGGTTCCGTCATGATTCGGATTGAGATAGAACCAGTTGCCTGTGGAATCCTGCAGCCATCCTGATACCATTGCTCCGTCTCTTGTGTTGCAGTAATACCAGTTGCTGCCGTCATATACCCATCCGGTTACCTTAGTACCGTTGTTGTAATAGTACCAGTTGCCGTTAGAGTTCTGCCAACCGAATACACTCACATTACCACCTGTTGCAGGGGCATTGGTGCTGCCTGAACTTCCGCCGGAATTATTAAGATAGTCATCCCAAGTGGAGTATTCGGTATAGTATTCCTCAGTGTCTATCGAGGAAGTACCTCCGGAGATATATACCCATTTACTCGGAACCACATGAGGATTGGAACCGGATGAGCCTGCCGCACGCATTGCAATTCCGCGGATATAGCAGGACTGCTTGGAACGGTTGCTGCCGGTATATTGTTTGTTATAGCTGCTTACCTGTATGGTGGAACCTGTAACGCTTCCGTTCTTTGTCTTGTATTCACCGTCCTGATCGACATAACTGATTATATACTCGACCTTGGAAGCTCCGTTTTTATTAATGCTGAGAGTGGAGTCTCTGCCTGCGGACTGACTCTTGGATTTATCACCCTTTATGCTGTTAAAATCTGTTACAAAAGCAGGGGCTTCAAGTCTGTAATACGGATATGCTTTGAACTTGATAGTAAGCTCACTGTTGTCACGGCTGTTGGTCGTCTTCTTGGTGATCTCCGTTATACCGTTTCCGGTAACGGAAATATTGTTTGCGTTAGGGAAGAAATAACCTCTTTCGGCAGAAAGTGTCAGCGTATAAGTGAGAGCATTCTTGCCGGAAATGAGAGCGGTATCACTGCTTGATACACTGCAGTCATCTATCTCATAGCCGTAGTTTGAATTGATCTCTATAGTCGGCTCATTATAACCGTCGGATATGGCATTTTCTCCTTCGATAGTAAAGGCGAAATTGACGGAAGAAATGGCTGTTGCCGCAAATGCCGAAAATGATGTCAGCGCCGACAGGACTGCAGCCGAAGCCAGAAGTCTGAAATTAAAATGCTTCATAAAAATGCTCCTTTCGTTGATATATTGCAAAGGCAGTCGGCATAATAAGCAATACTTGTTGTGTGCCGGCCATGCATCGATACTGCGTTTGCGTAGGATGTATGTTTTGCCACAAATTAGCCACATTTGTATGATAAATAATACAAAAATCAATTCTTAATATCAATAAAGACACAATTACGGTTTTGTTACCTTGTCTTAAGATAAATTCAAACAATTAAGTCAATTATTAAGAGAAAATAAACTTGCATATACGAAATACCCGGATATGTTTGGTAATGGGTGTGATATACGGTAAAGTTTGATTTTGCTATATCAAATATTGGCTTCAAGGCTGTATAATACCTGCATTACTTATATTACGGAGGAACATTTTTATGAAGGCGGTAGTTACCAGAGTGTCTGAGGCATCGGTGACCATAGACGGTAAGATAAAGGGGCAGATAGGAAAGGGATATCTGGTACTCCTCGGAGTAGGACCGGATGATACAGAGGCAGAAGCCGTGAGACTTGCCAATAAGATATGTAATCTGAGAGTTTTTGAGGACGAAAACGGCAAGATGAATCTGAGTCTTGAGGCAGTAGGCGGAGAGCTGCTTATCATATCACAGTTTACACTTTATGCCGATCTCAGTAGCCGCAGACCGGGATTTTCGCATGCGGCAAAACCTGATACAGCCATTCCTTTGTATGAGAAGTTCAAGGCTGAGTGTGCCGCATTGGGATTTCATGTTGAGTGCGGTGAGTTCGGAGCCGATATGAAGGTGGCCTCTGTCAATGACGGCCCGGTAACCTTGCTTTACGATACCGACGAACTTTGATGTTGAAAAACCTTATATAAAGCTTTAAAAATGTGAACAAGTTCCAAGCGATGGGCTTGTCCATAAAAATTCAAGGACCCGGCGGTTCGTCCGTCGGGTCCTTGGTTTATACCGGATATATTATTATATATGGCGATTTATGAAATAAATGTTCCGCTGTATGCACACTCTCGATAATGAGAAAATTGTCGCAGACAACTATATTCGGCGCGAAAACCTGCCAAGACACATTCGGCTTTATTCCTCACCGAGAGGCAGGTGCGAGAGCACATTCATAAGCTCGCCGTTACCCTTAAGCAGTGCATCGGAGATGCGTCTGTGCTTGGGATATTTACCTGATTTATAGTTATCTGTTATTATATCATATCTCTCGGCTGCCATTCCGACCGCGGTCTCCCAGGATATATACAATTCCTCGGCGGCATTTTCACCTACCCGGCGCATAAGATCCTTGTTCTGACACAGCTGATATAATTTTACGGCAAGAGAGGATGCAGTTTCGGATATGAAGAATCCGTTTCTGTCATTTTGAACTCCCTCTGCCGCACAGCTTCCGCTTACAAGTACGGAAGGAAGTAAGCAGGAGGCAGCTTCTCTTACCACCAGACCGTTGGTGTCATAGGTTGAAGGAAATAGGAAGAGATCCGCTCTGCAGTACCAGGCACGTATCCTGTCTCTGTCTTTGATGGAACCGGTAAAGATCACCTTGTCTCCGAGCCTCAGCTCATTAGAGTATTTTCTTATCTCGTCAAAGTCGGCACCGTCACCTACAAATACCATGCGGAAATCCTGTCCCTGTGATTTAAGCCCTTCAAGCGCATCAAGTATGAGCCTGAGACCCTTATACCAGAACATCCTTCCGACAAACAGGAAAACAGGGACGTCTGCCGGAAGATTATAACTATGTGTTTCTTCATATACGGCAGCATCGGATACTCTTTCCTTAGGCAGATCCACTCCGTTAGGCATTACTATGTACCTGCCCTTATATCCAAGCGAACGCAGATTCTCGCCTGCGCCCCGGCTTACTGTCCAGATCTCGTCGCAGGAGCGGATATTGGCGACCATTAGTTTCACGGCTTCATTTGAAAGCAGCTTGGTCTTAAAGGCCTTCAGCAGATCAACATCATATTTGGTATGATAGGTCATTACCACCGGAACCTTAAGAGGAACACGAAGCTGTCTTGCAAGGAACAATGAAGCTGCGGGGCAATGACAATGAATAAGGTCTATCTTATCATCTTTGAGTTTCTTGGTCACAGAAGGAGAGAAAGGGATACCGGCCATATAGCCTATAAACCATCTTGCATCAAGACTCGGATATCTGAGTACCGGAAAAGGAAAATCGTCAGCAGTGGGATATATGTATTCGGGTGTTACTACTATGGAATGTCCGTGATTCTTCTCAATATATTGTGCGTAATTGACTACCGTATTCGCAACTCCGTCTATCTGCGGCGGGAACGAATCGTTCATAAGGCAGATCGTATGATCCATGCTTGTCCTCCGTTACGGCTTAAAATACATTGTTTTAAGCTGTGATTCATACTATTTCTTGCAATTTTACCTTAGATTGATTATAAAGATAAAGTGCATTTTTTGTTAAGTTTTTAATCGGGGAGAGAAAATGAAGATCTATTGGCAGCTTTTTATGGCTTTTATGAGGGTAGGAGGTCTTACCTTCGGAGGCGGACTTGCTCAGCTTCCTATGCTTAGGTACGAGATAGTACAGAGGTACGGATGGCTTGATGAAGACGAACTGCTGGATGTGTACGCTATAGGACAGTGTACTCCTGGTATCATTGCGGTAAACACCGCTACCTATGTAGGCTTTAAGAAAAAGGGTATTATGGGAGGTATCGTCGCAACACTCGGCATGATCACTCCTTCGATCATCATTATCACTCTTGTTGCATTATGCCTTCAGGCTATAATCGATAATGTATGGGTGCAGCATGCGATAATGGGCATCAAGGCCGTAGTATGTGCGCTTATGCTTAATACGGCATACACACTCGGAAAGAAGAGCCTGCGCGATGCATTTGCATGGCTGATCGCAGCGGCGGCTTTTGCATTTGCTATGTTTACAAGGATCCCTACTGTAGTTATAGTGCTTATTGCGGCAGTAATAGGAATTATCTGGTTTGTATCTGTGAAAGGAGGCAAAAAGGCATGAGTACAATGATAACTATGTTTTTTGAATTCATGAAAATAGGTCTTTTTGCTGTAGGAGGCGGACCGGCAACTCTTCCTTATCTCATGGAGCTTGCGGAAAAATACGATTGGTATACCATGCAGGATCTGACCAATATGATAGCAGTCAGTGAATCCACGCCCGGTCCTTTGGGACTTAATATGGCAACCTATGCAGGCTTTAAGACTCTCGGTACCTTCGGAGGAATAATATCTACACTCGGACTTGTTATACCTAGTATCGTAGTTATATGTCTTATAGCCAAGTTTCTTGACAATTTTAATGAAAATAAGTTCGTTCAGGGCGCATTTACAGGCATAAGACCGGCAGTATGTGCTATTATAGCAGCAAGTGTACTCGGTGTGTGCAAGGTATCGCTTTTCGCGGAGAATAACGGAAGCTATTCACCTATAGTAAAGACCATTATACTGTGCGTGATAGTATTTGCTCTGCTGCAGGTGAAAAAGCTGCAGAAATATCATCCCGCATTGTGGCTTTTGTTTGCAGCTATCGCAGGCATAGTATTCAGATTCTGATATAGGATCAATGTGATACCGTGGCAAAAAGTTTGCAAAGCATGGTGCAAGCAGGCATCATAGATGTCAATATTTCTTTTTACTTATATATCATCACAGTACATATAGATTTCGGAGGATAAAATGACAGACGAGAAGTTTTTTGAAGAGGCAGAGGCGCAGATCCCGCACGGTCAGGTACGTACAAGATTTGCACCGTCACCTACAGGCTATATGCACGTAGGAAACTTAAGAACGGCACTTTATACATATCTTATAGCAAAGCATTCGGACGGAGTATTTATACTTCGTATAGAGGATACAGACCAGAGCCGTCAGGTCGAGGGTGCCGAGGAAGTTATCTACCGTACTCTTGCGGAGTGCGGCTTAAAGCATGATGAGGGTCCGGATGTAGGAGGACCTGTGGGACCGTACATTCAGACAGAGCGCCGCGGCATGTATAAAAAGTATGCCAAGATGCTCGTAGAGAAGGGGCATGCGTATTATTGCTTCTGCGACAAAACAGAGTCGGAGGAGGACAGCGGAGAATTCGAGAGAGAGGACTGCCCGTGCAGAAGCCTTCCGCTTGAGGAGGCACTTCGCCGTGCCGAGACTGAGCCGTATGTAATCAGACAGCTCATTCCGCATGAAGGTACTACTACTTTCCATGATGCTTCATTCGGTGACATTACGGTACCTAACGATTCACTTGACGATCAGGTACTGCTTAAGAGAGACGGACTTCCTACCTATAATTTTGCAAATGTTGTTGACGACCATCTCATGGGCATCACACATGTGGTAAGAGGAAGTGAATATCTGTCATCGGCACCTAAGTATAATCTTCTCTATGAGGGATTCGGCTGGGAGATACCGGAGTATGTACACTGCTCACCGGTAATGCGTGACCAGCAGCACAAGATGTCCAAGCGTCACGGAGATCCGTCTTATGAGGATCTGAGAAACGACGGTTTCCTTACGGATGCCATACTTAACTATGTAGCTCTGCTCGGATGGTCACCGAGAGGTGAGCTTGCAGAGACAGAGTTCTTTACTCTGTCGGAGCTTGCGGATGCGTTTGATATAGCAGGCATCTCCAAGTCACCGGCTATATTTGATATTGAAAAGCTTAAGTATTTCAATGCTCACTATATCAGAAATATGGAGCCGGAGGCATTTGCAAAGGCAGCGGAGCCTTATATCAGACAGGCAGTTAAGAATGAAGCATATTCGGTATCCAAGATAGCGGCAATACTTCAGAACAGATGTGAGAAGCTTACGGACATTCCGGAGAAGCTCGATTTCTTTGATGAGCTTCCGGAGTATGATATAGAGTGCTATACAAATAAGAAGTCCAAGACAAATGCAGAGCTTTCATTGACTGTGCTTAAGGCGGTGCTTCCGAAGCTTGAAGCAGTCGCTGATTGGAACGAGGACAGCATCAAGGAACTTCTTACCAAGATGGCAGAGGAGATGGGATGCAAGAACGCTACGGTAATGTGGCCGGTTCGTATAGCCGCATCCGGCAGACTTGTTACACCGGGAGGTGTTGTTGAGATCTGCGATATACTTGGCAAGGATGAGACAGTAGCACGTATCAAAAAGGGTATAGCAAAGCTTGAGGCATGATCCCGCATAGTGTTATTTTAAGCAATGTAGAGTCGGGAAGTATACATAAGGAGACAGTTCGGATAAGAAAAATCCGGGCTGTCTTCTTTCGTTTTTCTTCACAAATAATTCATAAATACGGTTCATACTATAAAATATAAATCGTTAAAAAACAAACAATCAAGTTAAATTTTGTTGAATTTGAAGCAAGTTTAGGAAGAAGTGAACAAAAAGTAGACATAAAACAACAACTGTTTATGGATATTTACCTAAAAAAGTGCTAAACTTGTGTCAAAGTTTAAAAAATTGATGAAACGGAGGTTTAGCCTTGGCAAAAGAAATTATTGATGCGATCACAAAAGCCGAGACTGAGGCCGCAGAAGCAATAGCCAATGCAAAGGCCGAAGGAGAGAAGTTAATTGCGGACGCAAAAGCAAGAGCCGAAGCAAGCTACAGGACAGAAGTCGATAAAGTGCGAAAAGCATCCGATGACAAGCTTGCGGCTGCGGAGGCCGAGGCGGCAGAACTTATAAAGTCTGCGGAGATCAAAGCCAACGTGGAGAAGGAAGCCTTACAGGAGACGGCAAAACAGAAAAAGCAGGAAGCCGTCAAAGCTGTTATTGATTCATTTACATAAGCATGAAGCTGGTGCTTTGTATTGATATCACAGACAGTTTAGCTTTTTACTTCACAAGGGCAGCGTGAGAATGTGCCGACGCACATCCTTTAACTGTAAACAGATATAGGACAGAAAGGAGGGTAAAGCATGTCAAAGCTTAAAATGAAGCGTGTATTTATATGCGGACTGAACGAAGAAAGACAGAACGTGCTGGATACGCTTCAGCGGGCAGGAGTCGTAGAGATAGTTCAAGGCGATTACAAGGATGCCGGACTTAAGAATATAGATATCCTTGATCAGAGAGCCGATAATAATCAGAAGGCTGTGCTTGCGGAACAGGCAATAGGCATACTTGATGAGTTTGCGGCAGAAAAGACCGGGCTTCTTCAGTCGCTTGAGGGAGCAAAGGATATCGAGGTGGACTCATACGGGGCGAGAGCCGGTCATATAGACGAGTATATGGCAACGGCCGAGAAGCTTTCGGAGCTTGCCAGGCATATTGCCGATCATAAGGCTGCAATACCCAAGTGTTTATCACGTATAGATACTCTTAATGCATGGCAGACATTAGATATTCCTCTTGATTTTGAAGGCACCGAGAAGACCAGAGTCTTTATCGGATCGGTGGCACAGGATGCCGATGCCGCCGGGATATATGAGCTGCTAAGTGAAAAGGCTGAGGGTGGCGAGCCCTTGGATGTTGATATTGTTTCGCTCAATCGCGACAAGATGATGTCAAGCTTTATGGCAATATGCCATAGGGATGATGCGGACAGAACGGAAGCCGCACTTCGCCGTATCAATTTTGTAAAGGCACCCATGGGTAAGCTTGTACCCACCGAGGAGATCGCCGATATCAATCGTGAGATAGAAGACCATAAGGCGCAGATAAAGGCACTTGCAGACGAAGTTGCGACATACGGCAGCAAGAGAGATGATCTTAAGTTTGCGGCAGACTACTATCGTATGCAGGCAGATAAAAGCACCGCACTCGGCAGGCTTGATGTTTCGGAAAATGCATTCTTTATAAGCGGCTATACTCCGGCATCATACGCCGAGCAACTGAAATCCAAGCTTGAGGAGCTTGACACCGTAGTTGAAATATATGATGTCGAAGCAGATGAGGATGCGCCTGTAGTTCTTAAGAACGGCTTCTTCAGCGGGCCTATGGAAAGCGTGGTCGAGAGCTACTCGCTTCCGTGCAAGACGGATATAGATCCGTCCAAGATAATTGCGTGTTTCTATTATATATTGTTCGGACTCATGCTCTCCGATGCCGGATACGGTCTCATACTGGTGCTTGCCTGCGGATACGTGCTCCTCAAGGTCAAGAATATGAAGCCTCAGACGGAGAAACTCGTAAAGCTTATGTTTTTCTCAGGCATATCGACGACATTCTGGGGATTTATGTTCGGAAGCTTCTTCGGAGATGCTGTAAATGTTGTTGCAACGAAATTCTTTAACAGACCCGATATTGCATTCAGACCACTTTGGTTTAACTCAATGAACGAGCCGATAAGACTGCTTTCGTTTGCATTTCTGATAGGTATCATACACTTGTTTACAGGTATGTTTATAAAGCTCTATCAGCTGATAAAGGCTAAGGATTATAAGAGTGCAGTATATGATGTTGTATTCTGGATGATGTTTGTCGGAGGAGCTATTGTATATGCACTGTCGGTACAGATGATAACCGACATGCTCAGTCTCAAGTTTATACTGAGCCCTGCAATAGGAAAAGCGGCAGGTACGGTAGCAATACTCGGAGCCGTAGGTGTTATCCTTACAGGCGGCAGAGATGCCAAGAATCCTATAGTCCGCTTCCTGCTCGGTCTGTATGGGGCATACGGAATAACAAGCTGGCTTTCGGATATACTTTCATACTCCAGACTGCTTGCACTCGGACTTGCGACAGGCTGTATAGCTCAGGTATTTAACCAGCTCGGCACTATGGCAGGCAATTCGGTATTCGGAGTCATATTCTTCATAGTAATATTTGTGATAGGCAATACCATGAACCTTTTCATAAATGTACTTGGAGCTTATGTTCATACAAACAGATTACAGTTCGTAGAATTCTTCGGCAAATTCTATGACGGCGGCGGAAGAGAGTTTACACCTTTCACCGAAAACACAAAATATTACACCGTTAAGGAGGAAATTAAGTAATGGAGAATTTAGGATTATTTTTAGCAGTACTCGGTGCGGGACTTGCAGCAGGTTTTGCAGGTGCGGGATCGGCTATCGGTGTAGGTATCGCAGGTCGTTCGGCAGCAGGTGTCGTAACACAGGAACCGTCACTTTTCTCTAAAGTGCTTATCCTTCAGCTTCTTCCCGGTACTCAGGGTATCTACGGACTGCTTGTTGCGTTCATAGTACTCAGCCAGGTAGGCATACTTGGTGGCAATATTCCTTCAACGGCACAGGGACTTGTATATTTTGCCGCATGCATGCCGATGGCAATCGGAGGATTTCTGTCAGGTATTTCACAGGGACAGTGTTCAAGCTCTGCTATAGGTCTCGTTGCAAAGAGACAGGATCAGTTCGGTAAGGCTATGATCTTCCCGGCAATGGTTGAGACCTATGCTATTCTTGCACTTCTTGTTTCCATCCTTGCTATCTTCGGTATTCCGTCAGGTATCTAAAGTCTATAAGACAGAAGATATGAAAAATTACGGGACTAACTAAGAGAGGATCGGATAAAGATGAGCGGACTTGATAACATAATCGCCCGCATTGCGGATGAATCCGCTGCCAAAGCCAAGGGGATACTCGACGAGGCACAAAAAAAAGCGGATGCAATCATCTTAGATTCGGCTAAGAAGACAGCCGAGGAATGTGAGCGTATAAATAAAAAGACGGATACACTTGTAGCCGGAACAAAGGAAAAGGGTGAGACATCCGCCGAGCTTCGAATGAAGCAGATAATGCTGCGTGGAAAGCAGGACATGATGACAGAGGTTATAGAAACGGCCAAGGATCGTTTGATAAACCTTTCGGATGCCGAATACGCAGACTTTATCATTAAGCTCTTCGAGAAGCATAAGCCGTCAAGAAACGCGGTGCTGATGCTGAATGACAGGGACTTAAAGAGACTCGGAAACGATACCTTTGATAAGCTTAAGAAAATTGCCGAACAAAACGGCGCAAAGCTTATGATATCGGATAAACCGGCAGATATTAAGGACGGATTCATTCTCAATTACGGCGGTGCGGAAGATAACTGTACCATAGAAGCTCTTATGGAGCAGAATATGGATGATCTGTTGGATAAGGTGAAGGACATATTGTTTTGAGTAGCAGCAGGAGGTCATTATGACAAATACATACCTCGATAAAAGCTATGCTTATGCTGTTGCACGACTCAGAAATGCCGAGCTCAAGCTGCTTGATAAGAACTTTCTTGATCAGCTTATATCAGCCAAGACCGCAGAGGATGCCGCAAGGCAGCTGCGTGACAGAGGCTGGGGAAGCGGAGAGGAAGGCGAGAGCTATGAGGATATGCTTAATACCGAGACCGACAAGATATGGGAATATATCGACGAACTGGTTCCCGATCTGAATGTGTTCAATGTATTCAGATATCGTAAGGATTACTGCAATATCAAGGCGGCGATAAAAGAATCCAAGCTTGATCATGACTATCCGGGTATTTATTCAGAGCTCGGAAGTGTTCCGTCGGAAACCGTAAAGGCAGCTATAAGAGGCAGAAATTACAAGATACTGCCGGCTGAGATGGCGGAAGTGGCCGAGAAGGCTCATGAGGTATTTCTTAAGACGGGCGACGGTCAGATCTGTGATGTGATGTCTGACAAGGCGAGTCTGGATGCGATAAGACAGGCAGGAAGAGAGAGCGGAGATGCCTTTATACAGGAATTCTCCGAGCTTGAGGTTGCCGCATCGGATATCAAGATCGCGGTAAGAGCACAACATACAGGCAAGGGCAGAGAGTTCCTTGAGTTGGCAATGGCAGACAGCGGTATATTATCGGAGAGCGCACTTATAAATGCATCACTTTCGGGTGATGATGCCATCTACAGTTTTCTGGCAAATACAGATTTTGCCGGAGGCGTGGATGCACTTAAGAAGTCAACGGCAGCCTTCGAGCGCTGGTGCGATAATATGATAATCGACAGGATGCAGAAGATGCATTACGATGCATTCGGAGCGGGACCGATAGCGGCATATATCATTGCCAGACTTATCGAGATTAAATCAGTAGGAGTAATATTGTTCGGAAAGCAGAACGGATTCTCCGACAGTGCAATAAGGGAAAGGGTGCGTGATACTTATGTATAAGATTGCGGTAATGGGCGATCGTGACAGTATATACGGTTTCGCGGCAGTGGGACTTGAGCCCTTCCCTATCACGGAGACCAAGGCGGCTGCAGCCAAGCTTAAGAGTCTTGCAGAGGGCGGAGATTATGCGGTGATCTATATTACCGAGGAGCTTGCGGCAAGACTTGAGCGTGAGATCGAATGTTATTCGGAGAGACCGCTTCCGGCGATCATTCAGATACCGGGAGTATTCGGCAATACCGGCAACGGTATGAAGGCTGTCAAGCAGTCGGTGGAACGTGCGGTAGGCTCGGATATCATATTCGGCGGAGACTGATATTACGTATAACAAGGATAATTACAGTACTGATTTGAGTAGTGAAAGGTAAGATATAAACATGAGCAAAGGTGTAATAAAAAAAGTAGCCGGACCTCTGGTTATTGCAAAAGGAATGCGTGATGCAAGCATCCGTGATGTGTGCCGTGTTTCCGACAAAAACCTTACAGGTGAGATAATAGAGATCCACGGGGATGAAGCTTCCATTCAGGTATATGAGGAGACCTCGGGACTCGGACCGGGAGAGCCGGTAGAGTCAACAGGCATCCCTATGTCGGTAGAGCTTGGCCCCGGTATCATAAGCAGTATTTACGACGGAATTCAGAGACCGCTTGAGAAGATCAAGGAGGTAACAGGTTCCAATCTTCTGCAGAGAGGTGTAACGGTTCCTTCGCTCGACAGAGATAAGAAGTGGCACTTCACCCCTACGGCAAAGCCGGGAGACAAGGTCGTATACGGAGATGTTTTGGGTACGGTTCAGGAGACGGATATCGTACTTCACAAGATAATGGTACCTAAGGGTGCCGAGGGAACCATCAAGGATATCAATGAAGGTGATTACACCGTAGTTGAGGATATTGCAAGTATCGAGACCGAAAAGGGCGAGGTCAAGGTTCAGCTTATGCAGAAGTGGCCTGTTAGAACGGGCAGACCATATAAGACCAAGCTCAGCCCGGATATGCCGCTTATATCCGGTCAGCGTGTTATAGATACCCTGTTCCCGATAGCAAAGGGCGGTGTTGCCGCAGTACCGGGACCTTTCGGTTCAGGTAAGACGGTCGTACAGCATCAGCTCGCAAAATGGGCGGATGCACAGATAGTGGTATACATAGGATGCGGAGAACGAGGCAATGAGATGACCGATGTTCTGAACGAGTTCCCTGAGCTTAAGGATCCTCGTACAGGCAAGTCTCTTATGGAGAGAACCGTTCTTATCGCAAATACCTCCGATATGCCGGTTGCGGCACGAGAAGCATCTATTTATACGGGAATCACCATAGCAGAGTATTTCAGAGATATGGGTTATTCGGTAGCACTTATGGCAGATTCGACATCAAGATGGGCAGAGGCCTTAAGAGAGATGTCGGGACGACTTGAGGAGATGCCGGGTGAGGAAGGCTATCCCGCATATCTGGGTTCAAGACTTGCCGAGTTCTATGAGAGAGCCGGAAGAGTTATAGCACTCGGCTCCGAAGGCAGAGAGGGTGCGCTTTCGGTAATCGGTGCGGTATCACCTGCCGGCGGAGATATCTCCGAGCCTGTAACCCAGGCTACGCTTCGTATAGTTAAGGTATTCTGGTCACTTGATGCACAGCTTGCCTACAAGAGACATTTCCCGGCTATCAACTGGCTGACCTCATACAGTCTGTACATGGACACAATGGAGCCGTATTTCAATAAGAATGTAGCTTCGGACTGGGGAGAACTCAGAGGCAGACTCATGGGACTTTTGCAGGATGAGTCGGAGCTTGAGGAGATAGTAAACCTTGTAGGTATAGATGCATTGTCGGCTTCGGACAGACTCAAGCTTGAGGCGGCACGTTCCATACGTGAGGACTACCTGCATCAGAATGCCTTCGATGATGTTGACACTTATACCTCACCGGAGAAGCAGCATATGATGATGCAGCTGATACTTGCGTATTATGATGAGGCGGGTAATGCTCTTAAGCAGGGCGCAAAGGTAACAGATCTTATCGGTATAGAGTGCCGAGAGGCAATCGGAAGATTCAAGTATGTTGCCGAGAAGGATATCGCCGGAGAGTATGACAAGATCATAGCCGAGCTTAAATCGGAATGTGCGGCTGCAGTAGCCGGAAAGGAGGCTTTCTGATATGCCGAGAGAGTATAGAACCATTCAAGAGGTAACAGGACCTCTGATGCTTGTAAAGGGCGTTGAAAATGTCAAGTATGACGAGCTCGGAGAGATAGAGCTTGCCGACGGAACAAAGCGCCGCTGCAAGGTACTTGAGATAGATGAAGGCAATGCACTCGTTCAGCTGTTTGAGGCATCCACAGGTATAAACCTTGAGTCGTCCAAGGTTCGTTTCTTCGGAAAGAGCCTTACACTCGGAGTATCCGAAGATATGCTCGGACGTATGTTTGACGGAATGGGCAGAGCTATAGATGACGGTCCTGAGATAATTCCTGAGGCAAGGATGGATATCAACGGCTGCCCTATTAATCCGGCGGCAAGAGCCTACCCTTCAGAGTTCATTCAGACAGGAGTATCCGCCATTGACGGACTTAATACTCTGGTAAGAGGACAGAAGCTTCCTATCTTTTCCTGCTCGGGACTTCCGCATGCCAATCTTGCGGCACAGATCGCACGTCAGGCAAAGGTAAGAGGTACGGATGAGCCTTTCGCCGTAGTATTTGCGGCAATGGGCATAACCTTCGAGGAAGCAAGCTTCTTCATGAATTCCTTCAAGGAAACGGGAGCTATCGACAGAGCGGTAATGTTCCTTAATCTTGCAAATGACCCGGCTGTAGAGCGTATCTCTACCCCGCGTATGGCACTTACGGCAGCAGAGTATCTTGCTTTCGAAAAGGGAATGCACGTACTGGTTATCCTTACGGATATCACAAACTATGCGGACTCGCTTCGTGAGATATCGGCGGCACGTAAGGAGGTTCCGGGACGAAGAGGATATCCGGGATATATGTATACAGACCTTGCCGGACTCTATGAAAGAGCCGGACGTCAGATAGGTAAGCCGGGTTCTATAACCATGATACCTATACTTACCATGCCTGAGGATGATAAGACCCATCCTATCCCCGATCTTACGGGATATATCACAGAGGGACAGATCATGCTCGGACGTGATCTCTACAGAAGAGGTATACAGCCTCCTATAGATGTACTTCCGTCACTGTCGAGACTTAAGGATAAGGGCGTAGGCGAAGGCAAGACCAGAGAGGATCACTCAAGTACCATGAACCAGCTCTTTGCAGCGTATTCCAGAGGAAAACAGGCCAAGGAGCTTATGGTCATCCTGGGTGAAGCGGCTCTCTCGGATATGGATAAGCTTTATGCGAAGTTCTCGGATGAGTTCGAGCGTCAGTACGTATCACAGGGCTATAATACAGACAGAGATATAGAGGAGACTCTGGATCTCGGCTGGAAGCTCCTCGGAATACTTCCTAAGTCGGAGCTTAAGCGTATCAAGGATAAGATGATAGAGAAGTATTATAAGCCGTATACCGAGGGTTAACGAAAGAGGGCATTAAATGGCAAAATCACAGGTAAATCCCACCAGAATGGAGCTGACACGCCAGAAGAATAAACTCAGAACGGCTACCAGAGGCTATAAGATGCTTAAGGATAAGCTGGATGAGCTTATGAGACAGTTCCTTGATACGGTGAGGGAAAACAAAGCGCTTCGTGAGGAAGTCGAAAAAAGCATACGTGCCTGCAATTCAAATTTCGTATTGGCAAGAGCAACTATGTGTACGGAGGCATTGAATGTAGCGCTCATGTCACCTAAACAGGAGGTGTATCTTGAGGCGGGCTCTAAGAATGTAATGTCTGTTGAGATACCGCAATTCAGCTACAAGACCAGAACTTCCGATACGAGTGATATCTATTCGTATGGCTTTGCATTTACCTCATCGGATCTGGACGATGCGGTCAAAAGTATTGCCGATATTCTGCCGGATATGTTAAAATTAGCCGAACGTGAGAAATCCTGTCAGCTTATGGCTGCCGAGATCGAAAAGACAAGACGAAGAGTTAATGCTCTGGAGCATGTCATGATACCGGAGGCACAGGCTAACATCAAGATGATCAAGATGAAGCTTGATGAGAATGAGCGAAGTTCGCAGATAAGACTTATGAAGGTCAAGGACATGATGCTCGAGGAGGCTCACGGATACGACAAGAAACAAGACGGTGTGGGAGTATACACCGTTGAGATAGAAAAGGTGGCAGAGGAAGACTGACATTGGCTACATATCACGAGAGCCGCGAAGCCGATAAAGAGAGACTTCGCAAGAACATAATATCAAACAACCATGCGGGGAAGGATGCCAAGCGTCCTTCCCCTATAGTGTTTATTGTCGGATTGATCGTTGTTGTCGGATTGATCTTCGGTGTTTACTGGTCAAGAAATATGAGTCTCAGTACAGGATATACCGTCAGCTGGGAGCGAAGTACCGAGGGAGATGAACAGACTGTCGAGACCTTCAGGGATTATATAAGCTTTGCAGGAGGTATAATTAAGTATACCAAGGACGGAGCCGAATTTATCGATTCCAAGGGCAATGTTGTATGGGAGAGAAGCTATCAGCTTAATTCGCCTGTTATCGATACCTGTGATAAGTATGCTGTCATAGGAGACAGGGGAGGTACGGATCTCTACATTTTTGATAATACCACTATGACAGGAAGCTCACATACACTGCTTCCTATATCTATGCTTAGGGCAGCAGATAACGGTGTTGTCTATGCTGTGCTTAATGACAGTGCGGCAGAGTATATATCTGCCTTCAAATCAGACGGAAGTGCCATAGATCTGTCGGTAAAGTCGGTAATAGGCGGTGACGGATACCCTTTCGATATAGATGTCTCGCCGGATGGAACGGAGCTTATAACTTCATATCTCAGTATTGATAACGGAAGACTGGTCAATAATGTCGTGTTCCGTAACTTCGGATCCATAGGTCAGAACGAGGATGCGAGACGAGTTGTAGGCGGCTTCAGCGAAGAATTTGCCGGACATCTGGCAGGTTTTGTCAATTTTTCATCCAATGAGTTCAGCCAGGCATTTTATGACGGAGGCATAGTTTTTTTCTCGACAGAGGTCTTAAACAGTCCGGAGATACTTAAGACAGAAAGCTTTGAGGATAAAATCGAATCTGTAGTGTGCTCGGACAGCATAGAAGCCGTAATTACAAGCTCGGAGAGCAGTGACGTACCGGACAAACTGCTCATCTATGATCTAAAAGGCAATAAGACAGGAGAAGCCGAACTTGATTATAAGTACAGAGATATCTGTGTGAGCAATAATACGGTAATGCTGCTCTGCGACAATGAGATCAGAGCATACGGCAAGAACGGTGTACTCAGAGGAGATTTCTCCTTTGCCGAAGGCGAGGTTACAGGCATAGTCGGAGGAGGAAGCGACAGCTCAATCTACATCATCACGGCAACAAATATGTACAGAGTCAGATTTTAACAGGACGGCTGCATCAAATTAACAGAATATCTGAACAGGCGAGGGAGCATGTGAAAAACGAAAGTTTATTCACATGCTCCCTTATTGTTGGATTTATAAAAAATATTTAAAGGAGTGATAAAGATAATCAATATATGGCACAAAAAAGCGCACGAAAAAAAATGCATCCCAAAAGTACCGAAAAATAAGGGATTTTAGAATGTATAAGAAAAAATACATAAAACCCGCTAAAAACGCTTGTACAGAAAAATAACCATATGAAATACGAATACCCAATATACATATTATATATTTACAATATGCTACCAAGATGATTATAATGCGCACTCGTAAGGAAAACGAAGCAGCTGTTAAGGCTTAAAGCAGTGGATTTTTTGTACGAAAAATGTATTGAATTAGTACAAATCCGAACGATTTCTTAACTAAACAAAACAGCACGAAAGGAGTAGAATAAATGGACTATTGAAGACCTTTATGTTTGGAACAATAAGCATTAAGGAAATTAATAATCCGCATTAAAAGCAATTATGAAAGCAAACAGAAGGAAGTGATCTAAAGTGAAAGAAAAACTCATGGCGGAACTTCAGACAGAGACAGCATTCACCATCCCGATCCTGGGAGGTATCGACATTCCTGAGTCTGTGGCAGTGACATGGCTGATCATGGCACTGTTAGTCTTAGCTTCGATTATCCTGACAAGAAACTTGAAACTGAATAATCCCGGCAAGCGGCAGCTTTTACTGGAGAGCGGTATAGGATGGTTATATGATTTCTTCGGTGACATACTCGGAGAACGAGGAAAATGCTACATCCCCTGGCTTTGTACAGTCATACTTTATATAGGATGTGCAAATATGACAGGGCTGATAGGACTTAAGCCTCCTACCAAGGATCTGAATGTTACAGCCGGCCTTGCAGTGATGAGTATAGTACTCATTGAATACTCGTGCCTGAAGGTAAAAGGTTCAAAGGGATTTGTACACAGCTTTGCGGAGCCGATGCCTATAATAGCACCGCTTAACGTACTTGAGCTGTTTATCAAGCCATTGTCACTGTGTATGCGATTATTCGGAAACGTCGTAGGTGCATTTGTAGTAATGGAACTGATCAAGCTGGTGGTTCCGGCAATCCTGCCTGTACCGTTCAGTATGTATTTCGATATATTCGACGGTTTGATCCAGGCATATGTATTTGTATTTTTGACCTCGCTTTTCATGAAGGAAGCGATGGAATAAGGAATAAGTAAATAATAATCAGAGGAGAAAAAATTATGTCAACATTAATAGCAATCGGAGCAGGAATAGCAGTTCTTACAGGTATAGGAGCCGGAATCGGTATAGGCATCGCAACATCCAAGGCAGTAGATGCCATAGCAAGACAGCCTGAAGCAGACGGTAAGATAACAAAAGCATTACTGCTTGGATGTGCGCTTGCCGAGGCAACAGCCGTATACGGACTTGTTATAGGTATTTTGATCATTCTGTTCCTTGGACAGTAATCGGATATGAATATACAAGCTAACGATCCGAATCCGGGTTAGCTACCGACGGAGTAAACTTCGATAATCTTGTACTAGACAGAATATAAAAGGAGGCAGAGACATGCTTACATTAAATATGAATATCGTATGGACATTCGTCAATTTAATAGTGCTGTTTATACTTCTCAGGGTCTTTTTATTTAAGCCTGTGACAAATATTATCAATCAGAGACAGAGGATACTCTCTGAGCAGATGAATCAGGCAGACAGTATGGAAAAGACTGCCAAGGAGCATCTTAACGAAGCGGACAAGGTGCTTCAGAGTTCGAATTCACTTGCACAGGCTCATGCCGACAAGATAATAGAGGATGCCAAGCTTGAAAATGTAAGGATAATAAACGAAGCAAAAGAGGAAGCCGACAGAATACTGACAGACTCAAGACTAAGGGCAAAGCGAGAGGCTGAATTGCTTATGAATGAATCAAAGGGCCAGATCGCTGAGCTCGCACTTGCCGCAGCAAAAAAGCTGGCTAAGGTTAACAGAAACGAAGCCGAGGAGCAGAGCCTGTTCAATGATGTATTGAGAGAGGCAAGTATTAGACATGACGCGTAATTTTGCAGATAAATTTTTTGAAGAAAACAGGATACTTAAGGCAAGTCTTACTTATGCTGTAAGACCGGATGAAACAAGGATAGAAGAACTTAAGCGCATGCTGATGGACAGCTATCATGCGACTGATGTTGTGCTTGAGGAAAAAGAAGACAGTGAACTGCTCGGAGGATATATACTTCGTGTAGGTGACAATATATATGATAACTCGGTCAAGAGTGCCTTCGGACGCCTTGAGAAAAATCTTAAGTATGAAAAAGGTACCGAGAATCTTATATCTATACTTAAGAGCGATATAGAAGGCTTTGAAGATGAGATGTCCGTCGAAGAGGGCGGAGCCATCATTAATCTACATGACGGTATAGTTACGGTTGAGGGCATAAACAATGTTATGTACGGAGAGATCGTGCTCTTTGAAAACGGAGTTAAGGGTCTTGTACAGAGCATAGACGAGCACCGTGTTCTTTGTGTAGTACTGGGAGATTGCGACAGCTTAAGCGTCGGAGACAGAGTAGTACGAACCAAGAAACGCGCAGGTATAGGCGTCAGTGATTTTATGCTGGGTCGTGTTACAGATGCACTCGGAGCGCCTATAGACGGAGCAGGAGATATACCTGTAGATTCCTGGTATATGATAGAACGTAAGGCTGCCGGAGTAATGGAGAGAGAGCCTGTCAATGTTCCGCTCGAAACAGGTATCATGTCTATTGATTCCATGATACCTATAGGAAGAGGTCAGCGAGAGCTTATCATAGGAGACAGACAGACCGGCAAGACTGCTATTGCCGTAGACACTATCATTAATCAGAAGGGCAAGAATGTTATCTGTGTATATGTTGCCATAGGACAAAAGGCTTCTACGGTTGCACAGATAGTAGATAATTTCAAGAAACACGGTGCTATGGATTATACGGTTGTCGTTGCGGCAACTGCCAGTGACGGTGCCGCAATGCAGTATCTGGCACCTTATTCGGGAACTGCGATTGCGGAATATTTTATGGATAAGGGCAAGGATGTACTGATAGTATATGACGATCTGTCCAAGCATGCCGTTGCATACAGAGCATTATCGCTTTTGCTTGAGCGTTCACCCGGAAGAGAGGCTTATCCGGGAGATGTATTCTATCTGCACTCAAGATTACTTGAGAGATCCTGTCATATGGATAAGGAACACGGAGGCGGATCAATAACCGCACTTCCGATAATTGAGACACAGGCGGGAGATGTGTCAGCATATATTCCGACCAATGTTATATCAATAACCGACGGACAGATATTCCTTGAGAATGACTTGTTCTATGAGGGCTTCCGTCCTGCTGTAAATGTTGGTCTGTCGGTATCCCGAGTAGGCGGTGCGGCTCAGACAAAGGCTGTCAAAAAGGTCAGCGGAACACTGAGGCTTGAGCTTGCACAGTATAAGGAGATACAGTCGTTCTCACAGTTCAGCTCGGATCTTGATGAGGATACAAGAAAACGTATCATATACGGAGAGCAGCTTATGGAACTGCTTAAGCAGCCTCTGTATCATCCTTTATCACAGGAAAAGCAGGTCGTATACCTGCTTGCGGCTACAAGCAAGAAGCTGCTTGATGTACCGAAGAAGGAATTCAAGTCCTTTATAGAGGGCTTCTATAATTACCTCGAGGGCACACACGGCGGAGTAATCAGGGAGATAGCAGAGAGCAGACTCTTAAGTGATGATAATAAAAATATCATATTGAATGCACTCACAGAGTATAAGAAGGTGAAGGGATATGTCGGAGACAAGGGAAATACTTGATCGAATGAACAGCATCAGGGAGACCAAAAAGGTCACCAATGCCATGTACCTTATTTCTTCCTCTAAGATAAGAAAAGCCAAGGACAGCATGCATAAGGTGCAGTTTTATTATGATGCCATTTATTCGACTATAGGAGATATCCTTGCAACCTCTCCGAGTCTGGAACACAAATATCTGGAGAGTTTATCGGATTCGGATACATGCGAATGTGAAGGCTTTGACAGAAAAAAACATAAGAGAAGAGCTTATCTGGTCATCACCGCGGACAAGGGTCTTGCAGGAGCCTATAACCTTAATGTTATAAAAAAGGTCGAAGCAGAGCTTAAAGAGTATCCGGATGCAGAGCTTTTTGTAATGGGGCAGGTAGGACTGCATCATTTTGCAAGGACTAAGGCCTTTGTGAATGAAGAATTCAAATATTCAACACAGAATCCGAATCTGCAGAGGGCAAGAAATATAACATCTGATCTTCTTGATGAATACAATCACGGAGATGTAGGCGAGATATATGTTATTTATACGCGAATGAAGAACTCTCTGGAGTCGGAGGCTGTCAAAATGAAAGTTTTGCCGTTGTCACGAGAAGCCTTTGATAAAAAGAATGACGGAGTATACAGAGAGAAAGCATTTTTTCCGAATGAGGCCTCTGTATTTACATTGGTGGCACCGCTTACCATGCAGGGAGTTATATTTACCGCACTTACGGAGAGCTATTGTGCAGAGCTTAACGACAGAATGTCGGCAATGAACTCGGCAACCGAAAATGCCGATAAGATGCTGCAGACACTTGAGCTTGATTACAATCGCAAACGCCAGGGCAGCATAACACAGGAAATTACCGAGATCATAGCGGGAACGACGGCTTTAAGAAATAAGAATCGGATGTGATGACAATGGAAGAGAGAAATGATAAAAACATCGGAAAAATCATAAGGATAATGGGTCCTGTTGTAGACGTGAGATTTGATCACGGTTCACATTTGCCTAAGATCAATGAGGCTTTGACTGTAGATCCTGACGGTGTGATCCGCACCATGGAGGTTTCTCAGCAGCTTGATGCAACGGATGTACGCTGCATTATGATGGATCCGAGTGAGGGACTTGCAAAAAACATGTCGGTAATGGCTACAGGATCCGGAATTACAACGCCTGTAGGAGAAAAGGTACTCGGCAGGATGTTTAATGTACTCGGACAGGCTATAGACGGTAAGGAACAGCCTAAGGCTGAGGAAAGATGGCCGATACACAGAAAGGCACCTGATTTTGAAAAACAGCTTCCGTCGGCAGAGATGCTTGAGACAGGTATCAAGGTAATAGATCTGCTCGCTCCGTACTCAAGAGGAGGTAAGATAGGTCTCTTCGGAGGTGCAGGAGTAGGCAAGACCGTGCTTATACAGGAACTTATACATAATGTTGCTACAGAACACGGCGGATACTCTATATTTACAGGTGTAGGAGAGCGTTCAAGAGAGGGTAATGACCTCTACAGAGAAATGAGCGAATCGGGCGTACTGGATAAGACAGCACTTGTTTTCGGACAGATGAACGAGGTTCCGGGCGCACGTATGAGAGTTGCCGAGACCGGACTTACTATGGCTGAGTACTTCAGAGACAGAGAACAGAAGGATGTGCTGCTCTTTATCGATAATATATACAGATTCGTGCAGGCAGGATCAGAGGTTTCTGCCATGCTCGGACGTATGCCATCCGCAGTAGGTTATCAGCCGACTCTTGCAAATGAATTGGGCGGAGTTCAGGAACGTATCACATCAACATCTGACGGAGCAATAACAAGTGTACAGGCAGTTTATGTACCGGCGGATGATCTTACCGATCCGGCACCGGCCACTACATTCGCACATCTTGATGCAACTACTGTATTGTCACGTAAGATAGTAGGACTCGGAATCTATCCGGCAGTCGATCCTCTGGAGTCCTCATCAAGAATACTTGATGCCGAGATAGTCGGAGAAGAGCATTATAATACCGCGACTCAGGTACAGAATGTATTGCAGAGATATCAGGAGCTTCAGGATATCATAGCGATACTTGGTATAGATGAGCTTAGTGATGATGATAAGACTATCGTCTACAGAGCACGTAAGATACAGAGATTTCTGTCACAGCCTTTCTCGGTAGCAGAACAGTTTACCGGAATCAAGGGCGTATATGTACCTGTGGAGGAGACCATCAGGGGATTCAAGAAGATATTGTCCGGTGAGATGGATGAATATCCGGAAAGCGCATTTTTCAATGCCGGAACCATAGATGATGTTATAAAAAAGGCCGAAGAAATTGCCAAGGAAGATGAGGCTTAAGGAGAAGCATCATGACAAAGTTTAATCTGAAGATAGTATCCAGTGACGGAATATTTTATGAGGGACCTTGTGAGAGTCTTGTAATTCCGGCGTCTGACGGTGAATACGGTATTCAGGCAGAGCACGAACCTATGGTTATTGCCGTATATATAGGCAGCCTGCGTTATAAAAATGATGACGGCTGGAAGACTGTGGTAACGGGACAGGGCTATGCAAGAGTTGATTCGAACGGAACCGTGCTTGTAGTTGATACGGCTGAGAGACCGGAGGATGTCGATGAAAACAGAGCACGTGCCGCCGCCGAGCGAGCTAAAGAAAAAATGAGCCTGCAGAGCAGTAAGAAGAGCTATTATCAGGGAAAACTTGCGATGACGAGAGCTATGGCAAGATTGAACGCAAAGAAAGACAACAAATTTGGTTGAAATAATGTAAAATGCCTTTATTGAAAATTTCTGCAAGCGATTGGAGTAAAATTAAATCAAATATGTTGAAAAAAGAATAGATCGTTTGTGAAACAGTAGAAAAAGGAATCGAGAAGTTATGAAAAATATCACTATGATAGGCGCACCGTCCTGTGGAAAATCAACAATAGGGGTTATGCTTGCAAATAAACTCGGCATGGACTTTTTAGATGTTGACATCGTTATACAGGAACAGACCGGCAAGCTGTTAAAGGAAATAATAGCAGAGCAGGGTATAGATGGGTTTATCAAGATTGAGGGTGATATAGCAGCATCGATCGAGGCAGAAAATTCAGTAATAGCACCAGGAGGTTCTATCTGTTATGAGGACTGGGGCATGAAGCATCTTAAGTCGATCTCAACAGTTGTGTATCTTCGTATCTCATACGAGGAGATGGAAAAACGCATCGGAGATGTTGTAGACAGGGGCGTTGCCATTCCGGACGGATATACACTTAGGGATCTTTATGATGAACGTGTAAAACTTTACGAGCAGTATGCAGACGTTATTATTGATGATACCGATACAGAGCATTTCGATAAGGTTGTTGACGAATTACAGAATATTTTTGAATCCGGTAAGTATTGATAATTGTACTAAAGGTAATTAGACCGGCACATTAGAGAACATTAAACTCTAATGCGCCGGTCCATTTTTATTTAAAACAATGATCTTGGATCGCAGTATTCAATATCAAGAGCTTCTGATACTGTCTTGCATGTGATCTTTCCTGCATAAGTATTGATAGCAGAATATATAAGCTCATCATCCTTGCAAGCCTGTTCAAGCCCCTTATTAGCAATATCCAGACCGTAGCCGAGAGTTGCGTTGGTAAGAGCGATTGTTGAGGTTCTCGGAACCTGACCCGGGATATTTGCTACACAATAGTGAACAACGCCGTCCACTACATATGTCGGATCATCATAGGTGGTTACGTGTGAGGTTTCACCGCAGCCGCCTTGGTCGATAACAACGTCAACGAATACGGAACCGGGCTTCATCTCCTTAAGATATTTTTTCTTAAATATTTTCGGAGCAGCAGCTCCGGCTCTCATAAGCACGCAACCGATAACAAGATCAGCTTCTTTAACCGCATTCTCAACGCTGGATTCGTTTGAAATGGTTGTATTGACATGATAGTCAAAAATCTGCTCAAGCTGTTCAAGTCGTTTTGCGTTTATATCAAGGATAGTGACGTTCGCGCCCATGCCCAGTGCAATCTTTGCAGCATGAGTTCCTACGTTTCCGCCTCCAAGTATTACAACATTCCCCTTAGGCGCTCCGGGAACTCCGCCAAGCAGAACGCCTCTTCCGCCATAACCCTTTTCAAGGTGCTTTGCACCTTCCTGAACACCGAGGCGGCCTGCAATCCAGCTCATAGGATAGAGGAGCGGAAGACTCAAGTCAGGCATCTGAAGAGTTTCATATGCAACTCCCTTAACATTTGACTTTAACATTGCCTCTGTGAGCTTGCGGTCTGCGGCCAGATGAAGGTAGGTATAAATGATAAGACCTTCATGAAAATATTGATATTCTGACTCTAGTGGTTCTTTAACCTTTATGATCATGTCAGCGATATCCCAAGTTTCTTTTGCCGTTTCAAGTATTGTGGCACCGGCTGCAAGGTATTCTTCGTCAGTGAAACCGGATCCGATTCCGGCATTCTTCTCAATATAAACCTCATGGCCTGCCGATACATAAGCTTTTACATTATCAGGAGTCATACCAACACGGTATTCCTGCACCTTGATTTCCTTTGTACACGCGATTTTCATTTTAAAACCTCCGTAATTAAACAAACATCAATCAATTCTTGTAATTTCAAATGTATTTTATTCTCTTTTTATAGCATCAATATAATGCCTATGGTAAAATGATGTAAAGATACATTATCAGCGTGTTAGATGAGCAAATACTCATCATTTAAATTCATTGGGAAAAGTGAAGCATGTCAACATACACCTTAAACATTTTTACAGTCGTTGCGGAAAGAGGAAGCTTTATTAAAGCAGCAAGCGAGTTACGGCTTACTCCATCGGCAATAAGTCATGCAATAAGCAGTCTGGAAAGCGAATTTGGTTTTCCGTTATTTATACGTAATAAATACGGAGTTACTCTGACAGAAAACGGACATAAGCTGATGCCGCTGATCCTTGAGTTCCTTTCTGTAAATGAAAAGATCAACCAGGAGGTCAATCAAATCAATAATTTAACGGCAGGAGTTGTAAAAATAGGAGCTTTTCACAGTGTTGCATCTGAGTGGCTGCCGGGGATACTGAAGAATTTCTGTGAGAAAACCCCTAATGTGGAAATAAAGATTTATCGCGGTATATACAAAGAAATTATAGATATGATAGAAGAAAACCGTATCGATATAGCGTTTTCCGTTGAAACAGTTGCGAGAGGGCATGACTTTATCCCATTGAAAACGGAACAGCTTGTCTGCATTACACCGAAGGAATTTGTTCCGAGAAATAAGACTTATATAACATTAGATGAAATCAATGAAAATAAACTGTTGATACAGGATCAGGCAGGATATTATGAGGCAGAGGAGTACATAAGAAAGTATGATCTAAAGGTGCATTCTTATCTGAATATTGATGATGATGACATGGTTGCCGCACTTGTGGAAAACGGACTGGGCATAAGTATCATTCCTGAGATGGTAGCAAAAAACAGCAGACATGATATAGGAATGTACAGACTGGAGCCGGGACTTTCGAGAACTATCGGAATAGTACTCGCAAGCCCAAGGTTTGTATCGCCTGCAATTAAGCTGATGAAGCAGGAAATCATGAATTATTTAAATATCAAATAAAAAATAGAAATAGAAATAGAAAACATAATATAAGCTGCAGCTATAGATGTTGAACTTTTGAATACTCAATAAAGGCAAGGGCGTCTTTGAGATAATCCGATTCCTCAAAGACTGCACCTGCCTTTTTATGTACAAAAGGCATAAAAATAAGTTGGATTTTTGAACAAAATACAGATGAATAAAAGCTCAACTTAAACGCTGAAAAACTAACTTTACATCATCAATAAATATGTATAAAGTTGAAAATAAACAGAACGCTGTAATTGTTAATTCTATATAAGGAGGTTAAAATGTTTGAGTTTACTGAGAGAATAAATACAATGGCTGTTCATGCCAAGGTTACACGTGATGCATACCTTTCTGTAGTAAGTCCTGATATTGCGAATTTTGCACTTGGTTGCCCGGCGAGTGAAACGCTTCCTGTAGAAGAGGTCAGAGAAATTGCTTATGAACTTCTTGACAAAAACAATCGCGGTGTAGAAGCACTTTCATATAATAATCCGAAAGGTCTCCTTCAGTTAAGAAAAGATATTGTAAAATATATGCTTCCAAAGCGCTTTATTTACGATGCAGATCCGGATGATGTTCTTGTTACGCAGGGCGGTCTGGAGACTTTGAACATGGTTTGCCAGCTGTTTATCAATAAAGGAGATGTTGTGCTTGTTGAAGCTCCAACCTTCATGCAGGCTATACAGATCTTTGAGTTGTTTGAAGCAAAGTGTATCGGAGTAAAGTGTGATGAGAACGGAATGATCATAGAGGATCTTAAGGCTAAATATGAGCAGTATAAGCCAAAGATGGTTTATGTAATACCTTCATTTCAGAATCCGACAGGAGCAACGACCAGTCTTGAGAGAAGACAGGCAATTGCAGATTTTGCTGCACAGCATACAGATGTAATAATCCTCGAGGATGATCCGTATGTTGAGCTTCGTCAGAATAATGAGTCACTTCCATCTATTAAATCAATGGATAAGGCCGGAAATGTCATCTTTGCGGACAGCTTCTCCAAATGCTTTGCACCGGGAGTCCGTGTAGGATATGTATATGCGAATCACGAGATAGTTGATCATATTTTTGATATTAAAACAGCGACAAATTCACATACGGCTGTTCTTACTCAGATGTTTGTTGCGGAGTACTTTGAGAGAGGATTATATGAAGATCATATAAAGAAAGCAATAGAGGTTTATAGAAAGAAATTTGATGCGGCAGTAGAAGCTGTGCAAAAATATATGCCGCATGGAACAAGATATCACAGACCTGACGGAGGTATATTCTTTTGGGTAGAACTTCCGGAGAATGCACCGGATACAACAGAAATGCTCACACATGTAAATGAGTTCAAAGTGAACTATACACCCGGAGCAGGCTTCTTTGTAGACGGAAGCGGTCATAATTGTCTGAGACTGTCATTCGGTAATATGACGACAGAAGAAATCAGTAATGGATTACAGAGATTAGGTGAATATATCTGTGCAAATATGAAATAATTAAAATAAGTTATAGTGTAAACCTGTTTTGACTTTAAATAAAAATAACATCAGACCGGCATATATATGATGAGATTCATCATGTATATGTCGGTTTTTGCTATCTAAAATTTTTATTATAATCTATTTGTATATTTATTTTTTTAATTGACGTAAAATAGTTTAAAAACAAAATAAATGCACTATTTTAATGCCTTCTTCATCTAATTTATTGTACAATATTATCGAACAAATTCCATATGCCAAGAAATAGTACAAATAATATATACAAAATAAATGTGCATATTAAGACGGAAAATATAATATTCCATTTATACAGATTTCTATTTCGGATCTTTAAAGTAAGCAGCTTATGACGCAGAGAGAAATATATTATGAGTTCGAGTAAATCAGTCAAAACAATAAATCTTGTCAGAAAGGATATATTGGAGGGAATATATCCTACTTTTAGCGAGCAGGTAAGACTGTTTAAAACTGATATAGAAGAAAAGAAGCCATCTGAAATGTGCCTTTTTTGCTCTCTGGCCGGATCATTTAAGATCAGATGTAATTTATCAAGGTTTCAGGTTACCAAAGCTGATATTTTCTTCTTGTTTCCGGGACATTCATATACTATCGAAACACATAATGATAATTATGGGGATTATATACTGATAGGATTAAATGGTCCAGGATTTGATGTTGCAATGGACCTGTTGGAGCTGTCTGAAAAGAAGGCTTTACTGGAAGGCGCTGCGAATGCAAATGTTATTCGTGAATTGACACATATTAACTCTTATATGAGTCCGCTGTCGATTTCTGACAGTATGAATATAGTCTCTGCAATCTATAGAGTGTTTGCGTCTATGTTGGAACAGTTTGCAACCGAAAACTGGAAAAAGGTCCCATTTGACAGCGCGAAGATCAAGTATTTTGGTAATTGGCAGGAATGGCCCAATCCGCAGGGAATAAACAATGTTGAATGCATTTCGGTAGAGGAAGGGGCATATACGGAGCTGTATTTTCACGGAACAGGTATCAAGGTCTACGGAACAACTAATTTTGATTGCGGAATAGTAGGAATATATATTGATGATGTTTTTGCTACAACAATAGATACATACAGCCAAAGGTGTTATTCAAAGCAGCTTTTATACTTGAACAATAAACTTACAAATGATTTTCATACTATAAAGCTGTATAATACCGGAAATTCGAACAGTAGATCAATTGGAATAACCTTATCCATAGAGTCATTTTGGTATCTTGATCATGAAATAAATGATGCCAAGACGATTGCGGCAAAGAATGATGCAACTTCAAATGCCGTAAAGACAGTTATTGAGTACGTTCAACTTCATTATAAGGAGAATATTACTGCAAGTGAATTGGCGCTTATTGCAAATGTAAGCGCGAGCTATCTCTCTACAAAGTTCAAGAGCGAAACAGGTTTTTCATTGATGCAGTATATTACCAATACCAAGGTATCCAGAGCAAAGCATTATTTGCAATATACGGAGATGAGTATCGGTGAGATCGCATCAGAACTGGGATATCAGGATATATTTTATTTCTCAAGGGTATTCAGAAAACAGGAAAACATTTCTCCGTCAGAGTTCAGAAAAAAATTTAAACAAAAGTAAATGATCTAATCATTTAAGGCAGGCAGTAGGAATACTGTCTGTCTTATTTTTAATTCATAGGAAATTGCTTCCTATGAATTAAAAATACGCTCCGCAGGGATGCGCACTCGCGCGAAGGAGAAAATTGTCGCAAGCGACCGCGCTCGGCGCGAGAATGTGCCAAGGCACATTCTTTTTAATGTTTTTTAATTGCAGATGAATAGTTTTTACATGTAGGTTTATCCATAATTTTTGCAAAATATTTTTATATGGATATTTGCATTATTTATGTTTCTTGGATATTTTTGTCTATGTTGTAGTGAGATATTTACAAATATAATATGCGTAACAAATCAATTCTTGTACTTATTGCTAAATGAAAATGTAGTTATGTTTATGTTGTGAAAGGAGGTTTAGGGATTCAGCTTACTGAAAACCGAAAGCTTTTATGGACAAAAAGAAAAAAGGAATGTCTTTAAAAGGAAAGGACATTATGCCCACACTTCCACAGGAAAGAACTATGACAAATTTCCAGCTTTTATGTACATGGTGGGGCATGGCAATTCAGTTGGTATTATTCATTGCAGGAGCTCAGTTGTATCCGGCATTGTCACCGGTCGAGATCGTTATGGCTGCAATTGTAGGTAATGTAATTGTAGCAGCTCTGCTTACTTTAAACGGTGATATCGGTATTCGATACGGAATCACATACTCAGTGTATGTCCGTGCAGCATTCGGATATATGGGAGCACATGTTCCGTCGCTGCTCAGAGCGGCCTTTGCTATTTTCTGGTTTGGATATCAGACTTGGTTCTGTGCATATGCAATGAACAAGATCTTGTTTATTTTAACAGGATACAGCAATGAGACCTTACTTATTATAATTTTTGCCATATTGCAGATTTGGAATATGATGCATGGAACAAAAGCAGTAGCTTTGTTCGAGAAGTATGCGGCGCCATGTCTCATGGTTGTCGGAGTATATCTGCTTTATGAGATCCTTGGTGCATATAACTCATCAGTAGGTCAGATTTGTTCTATTAAGGGCGAAGGCGGCATTTCATTTGCATATGCTATTTGTGCAATGATGGGTCACTTCATTACCATGACACTGAATATTTCGGAGTTCACGAGATATTTAAAGGCACCGGATCCGTATTCGAATCCATGGTGGAAAGTTAACTTTGGTTCATGGTGGTCACAGACGATAGGCCTTGTTTCATCACTTGCGGCATTTACATTTATCGGTGTATGCTGCGGCGTTCTTACAGGAGAATGGAATCCTATAAATGTACTTATTGAAGTTATCGGTTCAAAGAGTGTTCCGCTCCTTATCCTTTGCCTTTTGTTTGTACTTTTTGCTCAGTGGTCAACAAATACAGCAGCAAACCTGCTTCCTCCGACATATGTTATCGTTAACCTGTGTCCAAGTAAGATAAATGTTAAAATTGCCGCACTTATCGGAGGCGTAGTCGGCGTTGTAATGAGACCATGGTTATTTGCAGATAATACAACGGCGATTCTTGTTGCATCTTCCGCTCTGCTTGGCCCTGTTTGCGGAATAATGATTTGTGATTATTACGTTCTCAGAAAGAAGAATTTGAACGTCAAGGATCTTTATGATGAGCATGGTCAGTATCGATATGCAAACTGCTGGAATCCGGCAGCAATTATATCAATGATCGTAGGAGCTGTTCCGGCTTGCATGTATCCGGATTACGGTATTGAAATAGCATTCGGTGTTGCATTTGTACTTTACTATATCCTTACTAAGTACTGGATAGTTAAGAAGTATCCGCAGCCTGAGATTACGGATGGCTGGAAGTGTACCGAGTATACATATGTAGAGTATGATCCGGAGAAAGATTGATCAACGGTATTGAAAGGATTTAGAGATGAGAATAAAAATTATTAATCCAAATACAACGCAGGCTATGACAGATGATATTTATGATGCTGCGATGCGTGTGAAAAATCCTGATACTGAAATCGTAGCCGTTACACCTAAAAGAGGCCCCGCTTCTATTGAAAATATGACTGACGAGTTCGTTTCTACGATCGGAGTCATGGAAGAAGTTTATAAGGGAATGGAAGAAGGCTTTGATGCTTATATAGTGGCTTGCTATGGAGATCCAGGATTGTATGCATGCAGAGAAATTGCAGATGTTCCGGTTGTTGGAATAGCAGAAGCATCTATGTATATGGCATCAATGGTCGCACCGAAGTTTTCTGTTGTGGCGGTTATACCAAGAACGACTTTTATGCTTACCGAAGTAGTAAAGCGTTATTCAATGCAGGAAAAATGTGTTTCAATTCGTGACAGCGGCATGTCTGTTCTTGGATTCGGAGCAGATCCTGAAGAGGGAAAGAAGCGACTGAAGGAAGCTGCAATCAAGGCAATTGAGGAAGACGGTGCGGAGGCAATATGTCTTGGTTGTGCCGGAATGGTAACATTTACCGAAGCATTAGAGAAAGAACTGGGTGTGCCGGTATTTGATGGAGTTACCGCAGCGGTTAAAATGGCAGAGTCTTTGGTTCAGTTAGGAAAGAAGACCAGCAAGAAACTATATTTCAGCAAGCCGGAGTTGAAAGAATATATTAATTTCGATTACGTTGCGCCACGTTGAAGTTTTCAACATATCACAAAAGATTATTTTTGAGCACTTTTAAACAAACGGAATATATGAACATGTTTGTTGAAAAATTATAAAGGAGGAAAGAAATGTTAGATCTTATTATTAAAAATGGATTAGTAGTATCCCCGGATGAGACAGTTGCAGAAGCAGTCGGAATCAAAGACGGAAAGATTGTAATGCTCGGTGATGCAAATGAAATGCCTGAGGCAAAAAAAGTAGTAGATGCCGGCGGAAAGTATGTAATACCTGGCGGAATTGATACACATACACATTTTGAACTTCCATTCCAGGGTGCAACATCATTTGATGACTTTTATACAGGAACAAGAGCCGAGGCAATCGGAGGAACAACATCGTTTATTGATTTCGTTACACATTATAAGGGAACAGATATCCTTGACTGTGTAGAGAAGAGAATGGAGCTTGCTAAGAAATCGGTTATTGATTACTCAATGCACTGTATTCTTAATGAAGTTAATGATGAAGTAATTGCTAAGATGAAGGATGTCGTTGATATGGGCATCCAGTCCTTCAAGGTTTACATGCTTTATAAGAGAGAGGGACTTATGGCTGAAGCCGGAGCACAGCTTGCAGGTATGAAAGAAGCCAAGAACCTCGGTGCAATGTTTGGCGCACATGCTGAGTCATGTGATCTTACAGACTATAATGTAGCAAAGGCATTAGCTGAAGGTCACACCGAGCCTTGGTGGCATGGAATTACAAAGAATTCCACAACAGAGGCAGAGGGAATCAGCAGAGCTTTGTTCCTTAACAGTGTAGCAGGCGGAGGATATTATAACTTCCATACTTCATGTAAGGAAGGCTATGAGATGCTTAAGAAGGCAAGAGCAGAGGGCAGACCGGTTTACGGTGAGACACTTACTCATTATCTTTCTTTGACAACAGATAAGTTCTATGAGGAGCATGGTGAGAGATTTATCTGCAGCCCGCCGCTCAGAACACAGGAGCATATCGATGCTATGTGGGCAGGAATTAATGACGGAACATTCTCAACAATAGGTTCTGATGAATGTGCATACAGTCCGGAGCAGAAGCTGGTTAACGGTCCTTGCTTCGTTGATATTCCAAACGGTATGTGTGGTCTCGAGTTCAGAATGCCGGTTGTATTCTCTGAGGGTGTAAATAAGGGAAGAATTTCTATAAACAAGTATGTTGCGGCTACATCAACAAATGCTGCTAAGATTTTCGGTCTTTATCCTCAGAAGGGTATCATTGCAATTGGTTCTGATGCGGACATTGTTATTATGGATCCGGAGAAGGAAAAGGTTGTTACGGTTGATGATTCTGCAATCGGTATCGGATATTGTGCATATGCAGGAATGACTGTTAAGGGATGGCCTGTAATGACAATTTCAAAGGGTAATATCATTGTTGAAGACGGTGAGTTCAAGGGCGAAAAGGGAGCCGGAAAGTTTATAAGAATGAACATTAATCCGAAGACCATTGAGCATCCTATCGTTTAACAATTAAACTTTTTCATCTTAATGCAAACTGTCCGTATGGACAGTTTGCATTATCATTTTATATGAATATTATTTAATAATTTTAATCAGGGAAGAGACGATGATTACTATAAATAAAAACAGATTAATAGATCGACTTAATACAATTGCTGAATACGGACGTGACGAAACCGGTGGATGGTCACGATATACATTTTCGGATGCGGATATTAAAGTTAAGGAAGTAATGAAGGGATGGGCTGAGTCAATAGGGATGAAAGTCCACACAGATCCGGCAGGAAATTTTATTGCGACATTGGCAGGAAAAGACAGTTCACTTCCGCCTTTATCTATGGGTTCCCATGTTGACTCAGTCAAAAACGGAGGAATGTATGACGGCGTTTATGGTGTAGTATCTGCATTTGAGGCGGTTACAAGGATAGTAGAGGAAGGAATCATACCGGAGCGTAATATCGAGGTAATTGCTTTTGCGGAAGAGGAAGGATCAGCTTTTGGAGCAAGCTTATTCGGAAGCAAGGCAATGGCAGGAAAGGCAGCCTCATTTTATCTTGATAAAGCCAATGATGACGGACTTACTTTGGGCGAAGCAATGAAAAGAGTAGGCTGTGATCCTGCGAATTATGCTACAGCAAAAAGAGAAAATGGAGCCATGAGTAATTATCTGGAGCTTCATATAGAACAGGGAAAGGTTCTGGATAAAGAAGACATCAGTATAGGGGCAGTTACAGGTATTGTCGGTTTTTGTTGGGCAAAAATGACTCTTAAGGGTTGTGCAGACCATGCCGGTGCAACTCCGATGAATATAAGGGTTGATGCCATGGTTCCGGCGGCTATGATTATTGCTAAGGCTGAAGAAATTTCAAATAGGATCGGAAATATGGTTGCTACAATAGGAAAGATTTCAATTCTTCCAAATGCGATCAATATTGTTCCGGGGGAAGTGACTTTTTATCTGGATATCCGATCTCTGGAAAAAACAAATATCAGTCTGTTTTTGGATGAAATAAAGAATTATGCATCAGGTATTTGCATAGAACGAAATGTTGAATATGAGTTTGAACTTCTTGCAGAGGCTGATCCTACCATTCTGGCAGATGAATGTGTTGATACGGTAGAAAAGACAGCAAAGGAACTGGGATATTCAGTAAAGCGTATGCCTAGTGGTGCGGGACATGATGCGCAGTTAATGTCATTACTGACAAATACAGGAATGATATTTGTTCCTAGTAAAGATGGTATCAGTCATAATCCGAAAGAGTGTACAGATCCGGAGCTGTTGGAAAAGGGAGCAAATGTTCTTGTAAATTCGGCACTGGCATTGTTGTAAAAAGAATAATAGAAGAAAAAACAGCTCCGAACGACCTTCGGAGCTGTTGTGAACATAAATATTATTTTACTTTAAACAATGCAGACTTTACGACACCCTTGGGATCCTTCACAAGTAGCATGATAAGCCAGATGATAAGTGCAAATGCAACAACGGAAAGTCCGAGGTAGAGATCGTTTAACATATCCATAGGAGCAGGAGCGAAGTATTCCGCACCGAGCTCGGCATACTCAAAGATCGCATCTACAAACCACATCAATGACGCACCCCAGAACATCCAGCAAAGAGGAGCGATATTCAGCTTGGAATTCGGTGCATTTTTGTACCAGATAACTGTGCAGATGATTGCCGCAAAAACACTTGTTAAGAGAGTCATGCCTTTACCTCCTCCTTTACAAGCGCACTGCTGTGAATGGCTTTCTTTTCCATTGCCGAGGAAACCGCAAGCATAACGAGCCAGGTGGCTGTAACAAGTACTGCCATCATCACTCCTGTGCTGCCCATCTCGGCAAGCATCTCGGAGGTCTCGCCGCTCTCTACGGCCGTAAGGAACGGAAAGAAAGGAACGACCTCACCGTGCCACAGATGTTCGAATGCAAGAAGAGCAGATCCGCCCCAAAGCATCTTATTAAGCCATCCGAGTTTGGTAGAAAAAGGAGTCTTTGTCACTTCTTCAATGCTGCCGTCCGGAAGCTTAATATTAAATGTTTCCGCTTTATCGTGTTCATTGGATCTGATGATCTTTGTTGCTACTGTGGTTACAATTGCTTCTGTTGCAGGAACAATAAAACATGCCATAAAAAATGTACCTCCCTAAAAAACAATAAGGTGAAGGTATACAAAAAGAAGGTATACCATTTCCCTTCTGAGAAATCGCATACCTTCCTGGCATACATCACCTGAAATCAAGATGTCTCATCAATAAGACATCCTAAATATAAAATCAAATTTAACAGGTACTTCTGTACCGATATGTCCGCTTCCTGCGAAACAAAGACAGTTTAGCACCTTAAAGTGAATTTATCAAGAAGTTGGCGTCAAGCGGAGAGCCTTATTCAGGTATTTTATTTAGTTCATCAATCACATCCGAAATCAGACTGTTGATTGAAAAATTGGAAACGCCTACAACTATATTGTCGCAATGGTTCATAGGCAGCAATATACGTCTGGCATTGCTTTGTCCTACGGAAAGAGCCATGGCAGGAGTTATCTCACCGTGCATCGCATCCGCAATAACTATCCCTATAGGGCCTATGATAACATCGGCTTTGCGGCATCCGACTATTACGGCATTTTCACCTGTTGCGGCATAGTTTGCACCGGCTTTTAACATGGCTGAGGTAGCCATGACATTGGTTCCGACAGCAGTTACGCAAGCATGCGGAAATGCTTCTCTGACCTCGGCAACTATCTGGCGTCCGATTCCTCCGCCCTGTGCATCTATAACCAAGATATTCATATTTATTCTTAAGCCTCTTTTTTACAAGATTATAATCATAGCCAAGCAGCTTCAAAATGCTTCGCATTTCGTCGCTGTGGCATATCAGCCAAATGCATTTTCAAATAAAACTGCTCGCGCATGCAAGCATGACTCACAGTTTTTCATGAAAAATGCGCTTGGTTTGGAACAGTTACATATTATATAAGATTTTAAGTATAAAGTTATCGTTAAATTTTACCATAATAAAATAAATTATTGAAAACCCTATTGATTTTTTTTAAATACAGATTCATAATCGGTATATACCGAAAACAAGGAGACATTTACATGCCAAGACCACCACGCTGCCGCAGGATATGCGGAGAACCTCAGATAGATCTGTTTTTTCCGAAAGGGTGTGAGGAAAGAGAACCCATCCGACTGACATTGGATGAATATGAGGTGATCAGACTTGTGGATCTTGATCAGCGGACGCATGAGCAATGTGCCTCACAGATGGATATTTCCCGTTCGACGGTTCAGGAGATATATGAAAGTGCAAGGCGTAAGCTGGCTGCATGTATTGTTTACGGAAAACCGCTGCATATTACCGGAGGTAATTACCGTATATGTGACGGACAGGAGCGGCATTGCTGCGATCAATGTCTGAAGCAGACAGACGGAACAAGCGGATCGGATAACAAGTATAAAGGAGATGTTATTATGAAAATCGGGGTAACTTATGAAAACGGACAGATCTTCCAGCATTTTGGTCACACGGAGCAGTTCAAGATATATGATGTTTCGGACGGCAAGATCGTAAGCGAAGAAGTGGTTGATACCAACGGCAGCGGACACGGAGCACTGGCAGGCTTCCTTATGCAGCGCGGAGTTGATACCTTGATATGCGGAGGCATAGGCGGAGGCGCTCAGATGGCTTTGGCTGAAGCAGGCATCAAGCTCTACGGCGGCGTAAGCGGCGATGCCGATACGGCAGTCAATGCACTGCTTGCAGGCAATCTCGGATATGATCCGGATGTTCACTGCAGTCATCATGACCACGAGCACGGTGAGGGCGGTCACAGCTGCGGAAGCCACGGCTGCGGAAACCACGGCTGTCATTGATTTTGGTTACAGCAAAGATATAAGAAAATATAGTGAAAGGAGCATCGTTTATGAAAGAAAGCAAGTACACAGGCACACAAACAGAAAAGAACCTACTGGCGGCCTTTGCCGGTGAATCAGAGGCAAGAAACAAGTATACTTATTTTGCATCCAAGGCAAAAAAAGAGGGTTATGAGCAGATTGCGGCGTTGTTCCTGAAGACCGCTGATAATGAAAAGGAACATGCCAAGCTTTGGTTCAAAGAACTCTTCGGAATCGGTGAGACTGCCGATAATCTTCTTGCTGCCGCAGAGGGTGAGAACTATGAGTGGACGGATATGTATGATGGCTTTGCCAAGACCGCAGATGAGGAAGGTTTCCATGAGCTGGCAGAGCGTTTTCGTCTTGTAGCTGCTATTGAGAAACACCATGAGGAGCGTTACCGCGCCCTCCTGCACAATGTTGAGACGGCTCAGGTATTTGCCAAGAGCGAGGTCAAGGTATGGGAGTGCCGCAACTGCGGACACATCGTTGTCGGTGAGAAGGCTCCCGAAGTATGTCCTGCCTGCAGCCATCCTCAGAGCTATTTTGAGATACACGCGGAAAACTATTGATCATCAAGGAAAGGAGAACACATTATGGAGCAGAAGTTTTATATTTGCAAGCACTGCGGCAATATAATTGCCAAGGTCAAGGACAGCGGAGTACCGGTAGTATGTTGTGGTGAGGCAATGACAGAGATCATTCCGGGCGCAACAGATGCGGCTGTAGAAAAGCACGTTCCGGTCTGGACTGTAGATAACGGTGTTGTCACGGTCAAGGTAGGCTCGGTTGAGCATCCTATGCTTCCGGAACACTATATTGAGTGGGTATCCATTCATACCAAGCAGGGCAACCAGCGTAAGGAACTGCACCCGGGTGAGAAGCCTGAGGTCTGCTTCGCATTATGTGAAGGCGATGAGGTAGAAGCAGTCTACGCTTATTGCAATCTCCACAGTCTCTGGAAGGCATAAGTCAATTTTTACGGATCCGGTGTTTATAAGGCACCGGGTCCTTTTCAAAATTCAAGTGCAAGGAAAATGCGGCAGCTCTTCTGTTATTTCTTAGTGAGCAATACTACCGTCTCTACGTGTCCTGTTTTGGATTTATCTACCCTTTGACTTATTCTTTACTGTTTTTTCCACAGCCTTTATTGTTTTCAGATATGCTTCTTCTACTGGTGATAGGTTCTGTACCAAAAAACGCTGATACTCCTTGTTAGCCTTTTCCATGGCCTGTTTATGGCTAACCTTACCTGCACCGATCAGCACTTGTTCATTGGCTGAAGATAACACACGATCTAAATGCTCTACATAATCGCTCATGTGCATCAGATTATGACGGATTGCCTGCACTTCCGCAAAATCAAAATATCCTGAGACAATACCATTCAGAACTCTCAGATCATCCTCTGACAGGTAATTTTTCGCGATACCAATGTCTTTCGCTGTAGGAAAATCTCCCGCAAATGCAGTCAGACCCATAAACGGTTTATCTGCATCTGCACGTTCATATATAAGCTCTGCTGCAGTATGACCGTGTGCAGCATAATGAAGTTTATTTTGCACCATTTTAAAAAATGCAATCGACTCTGCACTTTTTGGATCATAATCCACACTGGTTGCATACAAATCGAGTACCTGCCGATACATCACCTTTTCTGAAGAGCGGATATCTCTAATACGATCAAGCAGTTCTTTCCAGTAGCTGCCTCCACCGAGTCTCTTGAGCCGCTCGTCATCCATGGTAAATCCCTTCACCATATATTCATTCAAGCGTTCTGTTGCCCAGCGCCGGAACTGTGTAGCAATTTTAGACCTCACACGGTATCCAAGAGAAATTATCATATCCAGATTGTAGTATGGTAGCTCTCTTGTCACCTGACGATTGCCCTCTATTCGAACCTGTCGGAATTTTCGACAGGTTGAATCTTCGTCTAATTCGCCTTCTTCATAGATATTTTGTATATGTTCCACGATATTGGTTCGAGATGATTGAAACAATTCTGCCATCTGTGTCTGCGTCAGCCATACTGTCTCATCCACAAAGCGAACATCTATTTTTGTATCTCCACTTTCCGACTGATAAATGATAATTTCTCCTTGTCCATTTTGTGGCATAGGTATTTTATTTTCCGTTATGTCTGTTCCTCCATAAGTGGAATTTAATATCCGATCATCTTTTTTTATTTCCAAATGAAGTGCCTCCTTCATTGCATAGCAGTCTGCAAAATCATGAATATTCGCAATCGCTTTTCTTTTATTTCTTAGTGAGCAATACTACCGTCTCAACATGCACTGTCTGTGGGAACATGTCTACCGGACGGATGCGTTCAAGCTTATAGCCGTTCTGACAGAGATATTTCAGATCCCTTGACAGTGTAGCCGGGTCGCAGGATACATATACTATGCGCTTTGGGGCTATGCTTACCATAGTGCGCAGACATTCTTCGTCACAGCCCTTTCGCGGCGGATCGACTACTATAAGATCGATGTTTTCATGTGTTTTTGAATATTCCTTTGCGTACCAGTCAGGAAGCACCTCCTCGGCCTTTCCGACATAAAATTCGGCATTACCGATATTGTTTGCGGCGGCATTTTCACGGGCATTATCTATTGCTGCCGGAATTATCTCAACACCATAGACTTTGGCTGCATGACGCGCAAGAAATAGCGAGATCGTTCCCACGCCGCAGTACAGATCCCATACCTTTTCGCTGCCGCTTAAGCCCGCAAACTCAAGTGCTGTTCCGTACAGTCTCTCTGTCTGAAGCGAATTGACCTGAAAGAATGAGTACGGAGATATCCTGAACTTTACTCCTGTCTTGCCGTCAGCCTCATGGATAACATCTTCGATATATCCAGGACCGTATACATTTACAAGCTTATCCCCCATGATCACATTGGTGCGCTCACGGTTAATGTTTACTGTAAATGACTTAAGCTCCGGGAGTTTTTCCTTAAGCTCAGCGCACAAGACTTCTGAATCCTTGAGCTTTGACGCATTTATAATAAGACATACCATAAGCTCACCGGTATAGTATCCCTTGCGGATTAGGACATGACGAACCACACCCTGATGAGATACTTCATCATAAGGCTCTATATCATGCTGCTCCATGAAGGCTATCACGGTATCAAGCACTATCCTATTATCCTCAAATCCAAGCTGACAATCCTCACACTCTATTATGCTGTGAGTACGTCCGGCAAAGAAACCGCTTATTATTCGTCCGTCCTTGGCACGTCTTATCGGATAGACTGCCTTATTACGGTATCTGAAAGGCATATCCATGCCGACTATATGTTCAAATATAGGATCTATATCGCTGTTGTCGAAGCCTCCGATACGGAGAATGTCATTACGGACCTTATCCTCTTTGAAGGCAAGCTGTGCGCTGTAATCAAGCTGCTGCAGCTGACATCCGCCGCAGCTCCGTGCAATAGGACAGGACGGATCAATACGTTTGGGCGAAGGCTCAAGTATGCGCACAAGTCTTGCAAAGCCATAGCTTTTCTTAAGCTTCATTGCGCCTGCGACAACTTTGTCTCCGATAACTGTATCTTTAACAAACCAGGTAAAACCGTCGGTTTTGCCTATCCCGGCTCCGTCATCACTCATATCCGTTATACTTATTTCAAATTCATCATTTTTCTTTATCATCAGTCTGTTTCTTCCTCACTCATCGGCAGCGAAAATACAAATTCGGTGCCTACTCCCTCTGTAGATATAACATCTATAGTCTCATTATGTGCCTGTATGATCTCACGGACTATACTGAGTCCGAGTCCCGTGCCGGTCTTGTCTCTGCCCCTCGATATATCTGTCTTATAGAATCTGTCCCATATTTTCTTTATTGAATCCTTCGGGATTCCTATACCCGTATCCTTAACAGATACAAATACCTTACGGCTCTTGCATGAAGTCGATATATATATTGAAGAATCCTTCTCGGAAAACTTGATTGCATTATCTATAAGATTATACAGTACCTGTTCGATCTTTGAATAATCCGCATTGACAAATTCGGATTCACTCTCAAAGGTCAATGCAAAATCAATATTCTTGGCTGAGCATGCATTTTCATTTGTATTGCATACTCTTCGTATCATCTCATTGATATCAAAATCGCTGCGATTCAGGACTGTATTTCTGTCAATGGAGCTTATGGTAAGCATTCCCTGAGTCAGCTTGCTGAGACGCTCGGTCTCGGAAATGATACGTCGTATATAGGTCTCACTTTTTTCCGGCGGTATCGTTCCGTCAATAAGAGCCTCAAGATAGCCCTTTATGGAAGTAAGCGGAGACCTGAAATCGTGTGAGACATTTGCAATAAACTCACGCTGCGTCTTTTCGGAGTTTGACAGATCATCAGCCATAAGCTCCAAAGTGGCAGCAAGAGTTCCTACCTCATCATGAGCAAAATGCCGCCGAATCTTGTAATTAAGGTTGCCTGCCGCATACTCCTTGGCTGCATGGTTTATGGAGCGCAGCGGTATATATACATACACCGTGAAAATGATGAGTATGATGAAGGACAGGGCAAATATTATCAAAGCCGTGATATAAACTATATCTAGTATATCATTCTTGGCTGAAGTGACCTCCGACATAGGATAATGTATAATAATGTAACCTATCGGAGAATAATTGTGGTTGATCGAGGCCTCAACGCTTAACATCTCCGAATCAAAGAAACCGTAATAAAAACCTGTACAGTAATTTGATGTACCGGAAGCGGGATCAAAGCCTTCTATGATCTTGCCTGTGTTTTCACCCTCGGAATCAATGATAATACGTCCGTTGGCATTACTTATCCATATGGTGGAGCCGATAAAATTGGATACGAGCTTGATATCACTCTGTATAGGAGCATTGATATCACCCTTGTAGTAATTAGACTGTTCATAGCTCCTTGCCATATAGATGGCTTCGTTGTACAGCCTGTTCGCATTCAGTTTGACAAGATAATTGTAGGTCAATCTGTCGGAAAATAAGGCAATCATCAGAAAGCCTGTCAGTCCGAATAAGATATAACCCAAAGTAAATTTTGAATATATTGATTTTAACATAATACCTATTGATATATAATGAGCTTAAGCTGTTTCACAAACCCTGTGAAATGCGGTATTAAACAGGCAAGTCAAGTTTACTTGCGGAAAATTACATGTACAGTATAAATGCAAAATTCAAATACGACAATGGAAGACAATAATAAGAAAAAACTCATAAACGAAACCGTAACGGGCAGACGACTCACTCCACGCAGAGCACTGCGCTATGTTTTTATTGCAGGCATATGCGGAGCCGCATTTGGCTGCGGCATTTTCCTTACGCAGTCTCTGACAGCTCATGTAAATGCTTCCTCTGATAAGTCGCATCAGGAACAGAGAGAGAGCCTGACAGCAGGCAATGATGTCGGAGATAATAACGGTATAAGTGAAACAGAAACTTCTGTAAGTGAAAGCGAGCCCGGAAACAGCATTTCCGATAACGGGACAGAAACCGAAAGCGGAAGCCCGGCTGAAAACGGCTCCGATACCACGACAACAATTTCCGAGGAAGATCTTAACAAAGAGCTTTTGTCGATCAGAACCAAGGCTGCCGAGTCTGTTAAGGATTCTCTGGTTACTGTAAATGTCACGGCGCAGACCAATACCTGGTTTGACAGCGAGATGGAAAGTACGGAGACATTTTCAGGAGTAATAATAAGTATAGATGACAAGGAAATACTTGTACTGGCTCCTTATATCAATGCCGACGAAAAGAAGATTAAGCTCGTATTCAGCAACGAAAGCAGTGCCGATGCATATCTTAAACAGAGCTCACAGACGGACGGACTTTCGGTTATCGCTGTGTCTGCGACCGAAGGTATAAGTGCAGATACTCTTGATACGATTAAAGCAATCGGCTACGGCAACACGGATAAGCTTGAGAACGGCACACCTGTGATAGCCGTAGGCTCACCGCTGGGAGTTATTGATTCCTGCTCCTTCGGAAATATCGGATACATAGATGATTCGGAAATGAGCACAGATTGTCTGCAATATGCTTTTTATTGTGAGCTTGCAAGCAATGCAGCAAAGGGAAGCTTTGCTGTGGACTATAATGGAGAGCTTATAGGCGTGGCATCCGGTCAAAAGACTGATGTAGCAATTAATTCGGGAGTAACACGTTTTGTGGGTATCGATTCAGTTGAACGTGTGATCCAGTCACTGACCGCAGGAAGCAAGAAACCTCTGTTGGGAATCATGGGCATAGATGTTGATTTCGGTATGAAGTACAGCAGTATTCCGGAGGGGGTATATGTATCGGAGGTTTTGGACGGTACACCTGCTTACAATGCGGGTATCCGTCACGGTGATGTAATTATAACAATAGCGGACAGACAGATTACGGACGTAGCATCCATGAGCAGGATACTGAACAGTCTGAAGCCCGGAATCACAACAAACGTTAGGCTGATGAGAGGTTCGGTAAACAGTGAATATAAGGAAATTCAATTTGAACTGACACTCGGAGAGCGATAAGTATAAAAATGATTCCGGAATATATTGCAGAGCAGCCGGAAAAGGAAAGAGCTAAATATGAATAAAGATAACAGATTTAAGCCTAAAAAGGCTTCGGGATACAAATCCGAACAAAAGCCCAAGGCGAATTATTATAAAGCAGCCGGAAATAATAAGTTTAAGAAGCCGGTCTCAGACAGACTCGGCAAGGCAGAAAGACATGAAAATGAAGCTGTTACGACAGCTGCACCGCAAAAAAAGAAACTCAGCGGAAAATGTCGTGCCGAAAAGCTTTGCGGAGGCTGCAATTACCTTGCACTTAAATATGAGGAGCAGCTTAAACTTAAACAGGAATATATCGACGGGCTGTTCTCAGAGTATGTCAAGGTCAAGCCTATAATCGGTATGCAGGATCCGCTGCATTACCGCAATAAGGTGCACCATGCCTTTGCAATGGGCAAGGGAGGAGAGATCATTTCAGGAAGCTATGCCGCAGATACTCATTGGGTCGTAAGCACTGATGATTGTCTTCTCGAAGATAGAAAAAGTCAGGATATAATCGAAACTATCAGAAAGCTTGCTAAATCATTCAAATATAAACCATATAATGAAGATACAGGCTACGGACTTCTGCGACATGTACTCATACGCCGCGGATTTAAAAGCGGTGAGATACTGGTGGTATTGGTGCTTACTTCACCTATACTTCCGGGAAAAAAGAACTTTGTCAAGGCGCTCAGAGAGAAACATCCTGACATCACAAGCATAGTAATTAATATAAATGATCAGGATACCTCAATGGTACTCGGTGAGAGGAATATTCCGATATTCGGTCCGGGATTTATCAAGGATAAGCTTTGCGGACTCAGCTATCGCATATCACCGTCATCCTTCTATCAGATCAATCCGGTGCAGACAGAGGTATTGTATAACACGGCTATCCAATATGCCGATCTCAAGCATCATGATGTAATAATTGATGCTTATTGCGGAATCGGAACAATAGGTCTTACGGCAGCCGGAAAGGTATCAAAGCTTATCGGTATCGAGCTTAATAAGGATGCGGTTAGAGATGCACGCATCAATGCAAGTGACAATCATATCAGCAATGCCGAATTTGTAAATGCGGACGCATCAGAATACATATCAGAGATGGCAGATGAGGGCATGCAGGCGGATGTGATATTTATGGATCCGCCACGCTCCGGAAGCACGGAAGTATTCATGAGTTCCGCTGTAAAGCTTGCTCCAAGAACCATAGTTTATATCTCCTGCGGACCCGAGTCTCTGAAGCGAGACCTTGCGTACCTTACTAAGCACGACTACAAAGTTCAGAAGCTTCAGCCCGTAGACATGTTCCCGCAGACAGTGCATGTTGAGACAGTAGTACTGTTAACTAAGAAATAGATAGAAAAGATTTCGGAACCGAACATCGAGGAGCAAAGCTCCTCGATGTAAGTAGCCGTCCAATGCCACTTTGATCAGCTTGACTGCCGCAGTGCGGCAATATCTCTTGAATATGGAACTTTTGCGGCCTTTACCTTACTACTTAGTGGAGTAAGTGAAGGCTACTTTTTGTTTAACCGTAACACCAATTAACATATAATACTGTAAAGTATAAACACAGATATTCATTTTAGAAAAATGCACAAAAAGGCAAAAATCTAAAATAAAATATTGAACTATTGCTTTAAGAACGATATACTTTAGAAAAATGGACAAAATGTCAAAAATCTAAGATGGAGGAGATATGCAGATCAAGCGAGACCGATATCTGAATAGACTTATTAATAAAAAATTCAACGGTCTGATAAAAGTTATTACCGGCATACGTAGAAGTGGAAAATCGTATTTACTGTTTAATCTATACTACGATTATCTCCTTTCAGAAGGTGTGCCAGAAGCGAATATCATAACAATCCCGTTGGATGATATGGATTACGAAAAATATTGTGATCCTCATGAGCTGCATGAATACATTAAAGAGAGAATTACGGATTCGGAACAGGCGTACTATGTATTTATTGATGAAGCTCAGTACGCAATTACTAAAGAAGAAATGAAGAATTCAGATGTCCCAATCCGCTTATATAGTGTGCTTAATTCACTGCTTCGAAAAAAAAATGTTGATGTATATATTACTGGAAGTAATTCTAAATTTCTTTCTTCAGATGTCATGACAGAGTTTCGAGGCAGAGGTGATGAAATACATATTTCTCCGTTATCATTTTCAGAATTCTATCCGGCATCTGGAAAAAATAAACCGGATGCATGGAATGAATATCTCTATTATGGAGGACTACCGCATATACTGTCTGAACCGGACAGTGAGTCCAAAAGCAATTATTTAGAGAGACTTAATAAAGAAATATATTTACGAGATTTATGTGAACGATACAACATAAAGGAAGATATGGGGATGGAGGCTTTGATGAAAGTGATAGCATCTGCTATTGGCTCTCTGTCAAACGCACAAAAAATATCAGATACTTTTAAGAGTGCAGGAAGTAAAGCCATATCGATGCCGACAATTGCTAATTATTTAAGATATCTCCAAGAGAGTTTTTTAATTCAAAAATCCGAAAGATATGATATTAAAGGCAGAAAGTATATCAGTACACCATCAAAGTATTACTACACCGATCTTGGTTTAAGAAATGCATTGCTGAACTTTCGTCAATTTGAAGAAACGCATTTAATGGAGAATGCAATATACAATGAATTAATTTACAGAGGTTACAGCGTAGATGTTGGAACAGTTGAGATCAGAAAAACGGAGGATGGGAAACAGATACGAAAACAGCTGGAGGTGGATTTTGTAATCAACCGTTCAAGCCAACGATACTATATCCAATCGGCGTTTGCACTGCCTGATCAAGAAAAGATGAATCAGGAGCAGGCATCACTGATCCATATCCCGGATTCCTTTAAAAAGATTATTGTTGTTGGAGGGAATACTCCCATTTGGAGAAATGAAAAAGGAATTACAATTATGGGGATTTATGATTTTATGCTGAATGAAAATAGCCTAGATTTATAACCAGAGGATATAGACAAATCGGAATTTGATATTATCTTTCATGTATTCAAACAAAGAAGGAGAGAGATAGATACACAATGAATTTGAAAAAAGTTCATCACATTGCCATTATTGGGAGCAACTATGAGCAATCAAAGCACTTTTATGTGGATCTGTTAGGTTTTTCTATCGTTCGAGAAAATTACAGACCAGAACGTGATGATTACAAAATTGATCTTCAACTCGATGAGATGGAATTAGAACTTTTTATCATTAAAAATTGTCAGAAACGCCCAAGTTATCCAGAGGCTTACGGCCTTCGACATCTTGCCTTTGCTGTAGACTCGGTCGATGATACCGTAAGAGAATTGAATAAAAGGGACATCATAACTGAGCCGATTAGACTCGATATTTACACAGGCAAAAGAATGACATTCTTTTATGACCCTGACAATCTTCCCTTGGAAATTCACGAATAAAGTATTGCAGTTAAAAGATGCGCCCTGTTTTGGACTGCGATTTTATAACTTCCTGTTTGGCATGTGCAACCTGCAAAGCAACGAATAAGTGCGTAATAGGTGGTGGAGGCAACCACCGTTTTTCACTAGAATGGATGTATCAAATCAAACAAAGGAGAAAAAAATGAAGCTTTATCAAAGTATCGCAATCTTGATCATCATCCTGTATGTACTGGTCATAGCAGCAGTCATCTATCTTTTTATACTGGTCGTAAAGGCGTTGAAGAAGTACATTAACTCTGCCGAGGTGCGCGAAGAGAAAAAAGTTATCCGGCGCTCTTTGGGAGAAGAACTGAAGACACGGCGCGTGCAATGCAAGATGACACAGGAATTCGTGGCCGACGCGCTGGGTGTCAGCCGTCAGGCAGTCTCCAAATGGGAAAATGGAACCGTAGACCCAAGTACTTCCAATCTTCTGTCGCTGGCTAAACTCTACGGCTTGTCGGCAGAGGAACTTCTGCAAAATGTGGATCCTGCCCAAAATAAGAAAACGAATATCAAGGAGGATCCGAAGGTATGAATGGGTATTCCAAGGAAATGCCCGTTGCGTCCAAAACAAAATGGCAGATTCTGGACGCAACGACGCTGAAATTTCTGGCAGTAGTATTGATGGTTTTAGACCACATTCATGAGATGTTTGTTTCGATGGGGGCACCGATGTGGCTTACCATGGCCGGAAGACTTGTTTTTCCGATGTTTCTCTTTGCGGCATCGGAAAGTTTTTATTATACGCACAGCAAGAAAAGGTACCTGCAGAGGCTTCTTTTTGCCAGT
>Ga0129312_1000162_pt1 | contig 68006 bp, 97 predicted proteins | sample O827metagenome_FD_94434 | JGI IMG/M metagenome (GOLD analysis project Ga0129312, IMG submission 94434) | Orangutan group fecal microbial communities from Wisconsin, USA - O827 metagenome | ecosystem: Host-associated > Mammals > Digestive system > Large intestine > Fecal | place: USA: Wisconsin... | reverse complement strand
TTATAGTATAAAAGCGAACAATGCCTTCAAACCAGCATGGTTACTGTATCTACGTTTCTAAAAAACATTTTTGAAAACATTTCTAATCCCTTTTTGAATAATTACACATCATATTTCAGAAACTTTAGTATTATAATTCATTATTCGGATTGACATATTTGAATTTATAACGTATAATTAAATCATAGAGAATGAGAAAGGAGTTATCAAAATGACTATGAAGTTTTATTCAGGGAATGATTATGACGTTTCTCAATTTGCCCAAAAACTTTACAATGCTCGTATGAAATTAGGTTTAGGAATTAACGAATTTGCTAAATTTATCGGCTCTAGTTACACTACATATTATCAAAACGAGAAAGGTAAAGTCACTAAAATTTCAGTAGAACTCGTAGACAGATTATGTGAAAAGTTCAATACATCTGCTGATTTTTGGATTAAACCTTTAAATACAAATTGCCTTAGCTCACAAATCAGACGTTGGCTTGATAGCGATGAAGCTGTTCCATATATTATAAAAGCTTATCAGCAATGCAAACAAGACAAAGTAACTGAACTTGAACGCAAAGCTAAAGAGATTGGCTCACAATTATAATTTTTAAGATAGGCTGGACTAAAATGTCCAGTCTATTTTTTTTGTGCTACACCAACGCCGATAACTTGATTTCCAGCTACTAACATAGCATATATTCCGTCTTTAACTTCTTGATAGTGATTAGCGAACATAACAAAGTCTTGCTTTACACCCATATATGGGATAGCAGATATAAATGCCATATTCCTACCACGTTTATCTTTAATCTTTCTGACGGAAATAATATCACAAATTATCTTCTGTTGAATTGTCAGTTCTTTGTTATATACCTGATATTTTTCAGTATCGTACTTCTCATATTTATCATGAAAAGTAAAACCAAGAACATCAATTTCGCCTTGTGCTTCATCATAATCAGCTTTAATACTGTCTTGTAATTCTTTAATTCTTTTTTCTGATTTAGCAATAGCTTTATGTTGATTTTCTATTTGGTTTTTAAGATTACCAACCTTTTTAGTGCCTTCTTTAGATTTAGCTAATTCTTCTTCTTTTTCTCTGATTTTAGTATTAGCCACTCTAATTTTAGTTTTCTCGCTATTGATTTCATCTTTGATATTCATGGCGATAGCAAATTGTTCTGCTCTACTACAATTAAAACAATCTAATGCACCAGCTTTAATTAATGCTTCTTTAATACGCTTGTTATATTTATTACGAGCAAAGAAGTTAATTAGATTGCCTTTATCAGAATAATCGACAGTAATATTGCTAATACCTTTAATATAAGACAAACCAACTCTGATAGCACCATTTTCAGGAACAAAGAGAAGATTTCCTCTACTTACATCAGGTGGTAATATTTTAATTCCCATACGCTTACATTCGTTGATATAAGGAATTACATCATCTGTTGTATCTATATTGGCATTAAGTAATGAGCACATATATTGTACTGGGTAATTAGCCTTTAAGTAGGCTGTTTGATATGCTATTAAACCATATTCAACAGAATGAGAATTACAACTTACAATACCATTAGCTAACACGAAATTATGTGGCTCACCAAGCATTTCCACTGAATAAGTATTATCAACGCCATCAGGTACAATAGATATAATTTCACATTCTTCAAAATATCTTCTAGCATACCCAACAGAACGCCTACCGATACGATAATGTTCTTTTTTATGACAAGAACAACACAGCCATTGAAGATTAGTTAAGTTACTATTATTTCTATTTAAATCCTTATGATGTAATTCAAACCTACTTCCATCATAAGACTTACCACAAAGTTCACATGATTTTTTTAAATTTTTACATTCATCACGATAGTTTTCAAATATTCTAGATATAGCAATTTCTTTTTTTTGAAAACCTAATTGCCCTTTTTGCGGTAAATTAGTTCCTTCTCCAACCATATAGCCATAATTTAATTGCTTTTCTTTTTTAATTACATAAAGACTATCACCTACCTGTAACTCTGATAATTGCAATACACCCTTATTAGTTGGAAATTTATGGTTAGATGTACAACGAACAGTTTCGCCATTAGATAAAGTAACTTTAAATACTTCTCTAATTCCACCAAATTCAATATTAAAAATTCTATTATCTATAACTGTATTTTCTTCATCCATGCTATAACCAGTACCATAATTATGTCTACGATATTTAAAACACAGACTTCTATGCCCTGTTTTTTTAGCATAATCTTTGTTATTACAAATCTTATACATTTCCTCTAGCGTTAAGGGCATACAATTATTTAATCGCATAATAGTTTCACTACCAGCTAAACATTTATTGAACGAGTAGCTACCACAAGCCTGTATAGCACTAGCTAATTGTTTTGCACTTTCTTCTTTCATTCCATGACTAATAAAATCTTTAATCAGTCTAGGAATAAGCAAGTCAAGTTCTTTCTGAATTTTTCTGCCGATAGTTTTACGAATACCATCAGCTTCACCTTCTGACCAACCAGCTAATTGCGTAGCTATTGCAGTTACCTGTTCTTGATAAATTAGCTGATAATAAGTATCTTCTAAAATCTTATCAAGTCTTTCATCTAACCCATGTAAAATAATATTACCACTCATCGAATAATTTTCTCCCTAATTTCAACAGATAATAAAAAGCGTACATAGACAAAGTAGCTAATACAAATAACAATAATCCGACAGCAATCAAACGAAATAATACATAAGTAACTGCTGTTATATAAGCAATTTCATGTTCTAGCATTATTCTTCCTCTCTATCCCAAAAATACTGATTAAGCAAGTTATTAATATATTGATAGTTAGATACAGCTCTATCAAGTTCAAATTCTGCATCAAACCTTTCATTGTCAGTATTAGCCTTTTTATAGATACGTTGAGCCTTCTTAATATCTTTCTTTAACAAAGTAAGAATTTCATCGTATGTGCCTTTATAAAGTAGTCTATCACTATCTCTACATTCTTCACAATATAATTCTTCATCAGTATATTCTTTATCACTGATAAAATTATCACCGCCAGCGTGATTTTCGTAAACATAGACTACTTTATTTTTCATAACATCACCCACGAATACAGACAAATTAAAATTACAGAAACAGACAAACCAATACCAATCTTACAATATTGAGTGGATTTATCTATATCATCTTCTAAAATCATCTTGCTAGTACAATACAAATCAAGAACAAGTAAACACAATGCTGTAAAAGTCAAATAAGTTTTAATCATCATGCTTTCACCTCGTAACTACATCCTTCTTTTAAAGCAGAATACATTTCTTCTAAAGCTTCTTGTGCCTTATATTCTTCATTAAACTCACCTAAAACTAAAGCTCTAGAAGATTCGTCACTGTCGATAGGTTGAGCTAACAACCAGTATTCTTTTTTATACTCATAGTAATCATAGCAAAAATAATATTTACTAATGTCAGTAATGATAATATCTTTATTTTGTCCTAGAATGAATACCAATCTTTTTCTTCCTTTCTTTGATATACTCTTTGTCAATTCCACAAGATAATACTGCTGGTCTACCTAAAGCAACAATAGCAGTTAAATCTTCAAAACACTTTGGCTGAATTTCCTTTACTAAACCACGCATCATATTACTTTCAATCTGAAATACACCAGCAGTTTCAGCATTACACAATAATTCTGCTGTTTTACTATCGTCTGTTGGAATTGTATTTAAATCTAAATCAATACCTTGTTGTTTAAGTAAATCTAAAGTATCTTGAATAATATCCATATTTTTCAAACCAAGAACATCAATCTTAGCTAAGCCTAATTCTTCTAATTCGTGGTAATCATAAGCCGCTAAGAAAGTATCACCTTTTCGTTCAATAGCACAGAAATTAGTTGGCTCTTTTGGAAAAACCAATACTGCACTAGCATGAACAGAAGTATTAGAAATAATACCTAAAAATGCTTTAGCTAATTTAACTAGCTTTTTATCTTCTTCTGTTTTAAGTGGAATATCAGCAAACTTATCATCATTAGATAATTTATCATCATCATTGATTAATTTAGATAACTCTCTGATTTTACTAGCTTGCACACCTAAACACATTCCAGCTTTCTGTAAAGCGGCTTTAGGCTTCATACTTGTAAAAGTTCTAACCTGATAAACATAACCATACTTCTCACGCAGGTATTCAATTACTCTTTGTCTTTCTCTTTGCATAACATCGACATCTATATCCGCGGTTGTCACTCTATGTAAATTACAGAAACGTGAAAAATATAAATTGTTTTTAACTGGGTCTACTTTAGTTATATCCATTAAATAAGCAACTAAACTGCCACCTACACTTCCCCTACCTACACCAAACCGAATACCATTATCCTGTCCCCACTTCATATAATCCCATGTAATCAGCATCATATTAAGATAATTAGCTTTCTCTAAAATATTCATTTCTTCAAGAAACCTATCTAAATACACCTGTCGATTATCTTTAGGAATAAATGGAATAATCTTATCTTTCCAACCTATTCTACAAATTTCTTTAACTTTCTCGACCTGATTATCACATTTATAGATTGGGAAATTATCTTCACCAAACTTTAATTCAACATTACATCTATCAGTCAATTTAACTGTATTATCAATGCAAAGTTGAACAAAATCTTTAGGCAAATAAGACAATGCTTTCTTTACTTCATCTTCTGAATGTAAGTAAAAATCATCTGTCTGATAATAGGCTTTCTCATCATTTTCATCAATACCATTCCAATAACGATGTACCCAAGCCTGTTCTTTTAAAACATAATGAGCATCGCAAGTAGCTATAACATTCGTAATATTCAAATCATTACACATACGATATAACAACTTATTAAACTCAATCTGTTCTTTCATCTGATTAGTATGGAACTCAATATAAAAGTTATCACCAAAATCATTCTTACATTTTTCTAATTCGTGAAAGATAGCCATTTCATTAAAACTACCATCTTCATTCCTGAAAACAAGAATACCACCTAAACAAGCACTAGAGATAATTAACCCTTCTTGATGTTCTCTAAGAATATTCCAGTCAATTCTAGGCTTATAATAGAAACCTTTATCATAACTGATTGTAGCCATCTTTAAAATATTTAGATAACCAGTCATATCTTTAGCGAACAAACAGATATGCTTATAATCTCTATCTTTAATACCGATATGAGAACAGATATATGCTTCTAAACCAAAGACAAATTTTAAATCAGCTTTTTTAGCTAACTTATAATGAGTTAGTAGACTGCTCGTACTACCATGATTAGTGATAGCATAAGCAGTTTGATTTAACTCTTTTACTCTAGCAGTAATTTCTTCAGGAATAGCTATTGCATCACGAACAGAGCCTTTACTATCGTGAGTATGCAGGTTTATGAACATAATCCAGCACCAACTTTAGAATAAGTAATTAACATAGAACTCACATCATCAGAAGCATGACATATATCATATAACATTTTAGTTGAATTTCTTCTGCCATCCCAAAAAATGAGAACAAAACTAGCCATCTTTGTAATCATATAATTTCTAGCAATATCAAAATAATCTTCTAATCTTACCTTATCTCCATATAGATTTTTTAAGGACAAATAATCTTGTTTAATTTCGTCTTTATTCCCTAATTCAACTTCCATGACATGATAATTGTGTTCTTTAGCGTACTGTCTTGTAAAATCTTCTAATCCCATTCCTTCAAGTACAATAATTTCAATTTCATTGCTTTTAAAGTTTTTAGTAATTAGTATTGATGTAAGAATTTGCTGAATGAAATTATCAGCATAAAAACAAAACTTGCTATAATCACTAAAATCACGATTACCAGTAAGAGTTAATCTGATTTTCTCATCTTTGTAAAAAATCATTTACTAAACCTCTTTTCTTTTGAGTTGAGTATTTTTACTTATTTTTCTTATTGTAATATTTACAATCATAGCTCATATCTGCTCAACAGATTAATTCCCATTTAGGTAAATCACTAGGAATTTTAGAACCATGTCTAAAACATCTTTTATTTTGACAAATTGGAGCATTATCATGTTCTTTACAGAAGCGTTCTTTACTTCTTAGACAAAAGCTAATATCTTTATAAGTCATTATCTACCTCGTATTTACCACCATAAGCATCTTTAAATCTCGGCAAGAACAAAACCTTATAGATTTCTTCATGATTATCTGTACGTGGATTAATTGTCATATTTTGACTTTCCATATAAAGCCATAAAGCATAATCAAGAATTTTCTTAGCTTCTTGTTCTTTACTATCCTTTAAACCATAACGAGAACAGTATTTGATAATATCTTTAATGCAAGCACCTTCAAAGCCATTAACAGGTAAATCTTTAATTACTTGCTGAATGTATTCTATTGGCTGAATCTTATGTCCATAATGCTTAGATGTTTTTGTTGTTTCTTCCATACTCTGTCCCTTTCTTCAATACATAATATACAAACCATGCGAAAAGCAAAAAGCTCATAATGGTAATAAAGGCATATGTTCCAACTAAACAAGCCATAAAGCCACAGATTGATTCATACGAAACTAATGTCCAACCAGCTTCTTTAGCTAATAGCAAAAATAAACTTAATATAATAACAATATTCACTCTATCACCTCTTAATGTAATGAAAAATATGCCACTAATAAAAAGCTACCAACTACGATTAAGGCTAATAGATATTCAATAATTGCATTTTTAATAATCAGCCACCGCCTTATCTGTTCTGAATCCTTTAAAACGTGGCTCTCTCAATAATCCACTTGCTGTTAATCTCATAGCCTGTACTTCAGCTATCTGTCCAATAGCAAGATTTTTATTTAACCACCATAATTTACGTTGTTGTGCTGTTAATCCAGTCCCTACGCTGATAAGTCGATTACCACTAAATCTACAAATCAGTGAGCCAACAGCATTTTTATACCTACCAGTACCTTCTTGCAAATCGACAACTTCTAAATCATAAGAGATTGTCTGTTTGTACTTCATTAAATCAGCTACTCTTTTACCATGTTTGTAATAACCAGCAAGTTTTTTAACAACTACGCCTTCGCCACCTCTATCAAAGATTTCTTGTGCAAAGTCTTTAATCTGCTGAAGGTTATAGCAAACTCTCCCTTTTGGTAACATCATACAAGGATAATGAAAATTAGAATATGCGACTATTAACTCACCTAATCTAGTGTTGTAAGGCGTTTGGACTTTACCGAGATATTCGCCCATAGTTAGCCAATCGTGAATAACAGCAATTATTTCAGGATGTTGATTAACTGTATCTCGGCAAGCTCCACTGATTTCAGATTGGATTGTATTCGGAATATAAGCTTCAAAGATAACAAAGTCTTTATTTGTTCCGTTGAACATTTCATCAAAGCACTTCTCTAGATGTTGCATCGAAAGATAGTGCTTACCTGTTCTACTATAAATCTTCGTATAACTAAAACCATCTTCACTGTTCATATCTCTATATGCGATACAAAAACAGCCGTCATACTTTTCTTGTACAGCACAAGGATATGTAGCTTTAGCCACTGTAAACGGAAGAACGAGCTGAACCAAATCTTCTTGCTTAATTCCGAGAATTTCACATAAATCCGTTTTTGTTTTATTTTCGGATATTGAATTGCACATAAAAACTACTCCTTAATTCAACACAATTAATTTCCTGTTTTGTCTACCGAACTTTACAGCTTCATTTAGGTTGTCCATATAAATATCAATACGATTACCTTTAATATCACCGCCAGTATCGTCTACTGTGAAAATACCTAAATCTTCAATATAAACTTTAGTACCAAATGGTAGAACATTAGTATCAGCAGCTATAATTCCTTTTCTGACTTTGTTCCCATTTGCAGTAATGCCATATGCAGGATGGTTAGGTAATTTCCCACAGCTCTCATAACCAGCAGTATAAGCTGTTACTTCAGCAGTGAACGATTGTACTGTTTTAGTAGATAGTTTTTCATATCTAACTACTTCTCTTTCTATAACTGTTTTTTGTTCTGCATGATAAGCTGACACGATTGTCAACACAGCCAATACAGCACTTACAGTTTTCCACCTCGTTTTCATAAGCTACACTCCTTTCTTAACGATGTATTTATTTTAACACAGATTTACGGATATGTCAATACGGATTTTATGATTTTTTAAACAAAAAAATGGCTTGCAGATTTCTCCACAAGCCTAAAATCAAAACTTATAATGTACGCCAATCAGCCAATCAGAGCCATTGACATTATGATAATATCCAGCGTCCCAAGCCTTTGCATTATATCTAATTCCAGCGTAAATATCACTTTCCTTCCTATTATATATACAACCAAAATCGGATTTTCCAATTCGGTTATATTCCTTAGCCTTTTCATCAGCCAGTTCATTCACTATATTAGTCAAATCAACAGTAGTAATGTTTTCTCTACCGATAACCAATTTGCCATTCTCAAATTTACTGCTTTCAGTGATATTATTGGGTAATTGATAATTATTATTATTTACTCTAACTTCAATATTTTCTTTGTCAGTTAATTCTACATCACTATCAGCTTTTCCTTGTTTTTCAACATATTTAATTTCCGTTTTATTCTCATTTTTAGCTATATCTCTAAAGCGAATAATCTTTCTTAAATCACTGATTGTATCGCCTTGTACTGCTATTTGACTTTTAAGGTTAGGCACAAATCGTGTATAAACATAGCTACAACCTAACCCAAAGCCAACCATTCCAACAGCTACATATCTAAATATTGCATACATGATTACCACATATACAGGTTAGGATTGTTGCCATTATCACGTACATCTACATGAACAAATTCGTCATACGGATAATAACCAACACCATCAAATAATCTACTCTGTACAACTAAGTTATAAAAAGTTTGATAGTCACCATTTACATAAATATCAGCGGCGTTACCTAAAACGTGCTGACTATTCCAAACGCCACCAACTTCACGATTATGATTAGGACAACGATAACCACAGCTAACAATAATAGGATAACCATACATTTCACGTAATTTATCAAGATTAGCTAACAAAATTGGATTCATACCATTTTCAGGTAATAAATGACAATGTTTACATTTAAACTCACTCATATCAAAATATTTCATTATTTATCACGCTCCAATCTATTATTCCCTTCTTCTAATTCGTCAGGTATTCCATTGTTATTTTTATCAACAAAATTCATTGTACTATCACAGATAAACTTAACTACTGCTAATACTGCTGGTGCTGATAATGCTTTAATTCCCTCTAGTAATAACATCAAATCAGGTAAACCTTTAACATACCATAGAAAACACCAACCAACCAAAAAGAGTGTAAAAACAAAAATGATATAACCAACAATAAATTTGATTATATCAAGTCTGATTTTACGATTTCTTTTTGTACTTACTTTTAGCTTATTAGTTAGCTTACCGATGAATGATAAGATTTTATCTTTCATTTTATTTCTTCCTTGCTATTCGGTAAAAGCTCTAGTTTATTAATCTCTGCTGTTCCAGTACCATTACCGCCTAATGCGTGATAGCTGTCATAAATGCGTCTAGCTTGATGAAGTTTGTCTAATGGAATAAAGCCAACATCAGTATAATAACTATACATATCATCTAAAAATTTACCTAAGATTTCTTTCATAGCACGTTTAATAGTTTCATCTTCAATTTTCTTATTGAGATTTTCTTTTTGCCATTCATCACGAAAATTTAAAATTACTGCTGTCAATATGCCAACTAATACACCTATTACAATTTGTACTAATATAGCTATGGTTATCACCTACTTTCTAATTGTTTAAGAGCTAAAACCGGACAATGTACATCTCCTTTGTTGAAAGTGCCATGCAAAGCGTAAGTTAAGCATCTTAAACCACCTTTGCAATAATTTATATACTCACAACCATTACATTCATCAGAAATACTATTTATAGCCTCACCTAACTTTTGACAACTATTACTTTTATAAATATCTAGTAATGTTCTTGACTTAAAATTACCAAGTGAAATAGGCATACGTCTACATGGAAGAATATCTCCATTAGATAGAACAGTAAAAGCTCTATTAATAGCACTACAACGATAGCAACTGCTACAATCATTAAAGAAAAATTGCATAGCTCTTTGTAGTTGAACATTAAAATTACTATCTTTATATTGTTCTTTCTTATCTCTAATAGTTTGCATCGTATATATAAACTGTTCTTCTGTCATAATTGGAATATTATTATTAAATGGAATAACTCTATCAAACCATATTCCTTTAGCACCAGCTCTATAAACTTCATCTATTGTATCAGATACAAATTCACAATTCCAACCATTAAGAGTGTAAGATACTAATATATCTATATCCATAGACTTAGCTAAAGAAATGCTTTTTAAAATTTTATCAAATGAACCTTTACCACGAATAAAATCATTACATTCTCTTGTTCCTTCAATAGATACTTGAATACCAATATCTCTATCTTTTAGCTGTTGTAATAATTCTCTAGTTAATAATAAGCCATTTGTAAGTAACCTAATTTTACCAACACCTTTAGCTCGTGCTAAATCAATATAATCTAAAATATTCTTAAACAACAATGGTTCGCCACCCGTTAAGTTCATAGTCATTTTATCACATTTAGTATAGTCAGTTAGCTCTTTGAACTGGTCTAATAAAACAGAAAAAGACTGCAAATCTATAAAAGACTTACAATCTTTCCCTTCTTGATAACAATGCTTACATTTTAAATTACATTTTTCGCTAAGATGAACCTGTAATAACCTATCCATTGTCTACTCCCATTTGATTTTAGCAATAGCTTTAATATCTGTTTCATTATAAATCTTATCACGATAAATTCTAGCTTTCTTATGTAATTCATTAGAATAATTAGCCGCAATTAACGGAATAGATAACAAATCAGAATAAGTTAAAGTCATTACTGTATTATCCTGCATAGTCCAATCAATAGAAAAACCTTCCCCAACTTGTTTAGCTGTTTCCATAGCAATATCTAGTTTAAAAGCACTACGCATATCATAATCAAGAATTTTATCTTTAAACGGCAACCCACTTGTTTCTGCATTATCTCTATTCACCTTAATTTCTTCCCATTGTTTACTGCGAACGTACTCCAGTAATTCTTCTGTATTCTGTAAATCACTAGCTTTATCCCTAAACATAATAGGAATATCTTCTAAAGCAGTAATGCCTAAAGCTAATTTAATAGCATATTCAAATTCCATCTTATCACCTCGTAATATGTTCATTCATAAAATTATAATCATAATTGTATTTATCCATGAGTTTGTAAAAATGCTTATATATTACTTTACTAATATAGCACTCATTATCCGTAACATTTGCGATGCAAGTATTCATACAAGATTTCCATTGCGGGCAACCTTTACATCTATCAGGAATATAACTTTCAACTTTATCCCAGTCAATACCAGTATAAATATCACCAACATACTGTTCATCATAAGGACATAATAAAAACTTCCCTTCGATAGTCATTGGAGTAATATTCTCATTACAACATTTAACTCCACGGATTTCTTGTTTTTTTATATACCTCTCAAAACATTTCTTTATAACTGGAAAATCTTTAAACCAATTAACTTGTTTATAATCGTTTATAGATTTTAGCTTAATAAAATCTAATTCCAAAAACCTACATATAATCATACAATACTTCTTTGCCAACTCTCTATCAATCATATCATTCTTGTTAATATTTGTAGAATGCGGGAAATTAATATGCCTTGTGCCAATATTTATATTTAAGTGATAACGATTGATTTCGCTTTCTATATCTTGCAGTAATTTATTAATATCCTCATTACTATAACTATACAACGTGGCAAATCCGATATTGTTAATTTTAGCAAATTCTCTCCATCGAATAGCACTATTTATATCACGGCTAAAATTATTTTTACCATCATAAGATACGCAATAATAAACATCATATTCATTGAGAAAATCTACTATTTCCTTGTTAAGTAAATTCCCATTACTAACAAGCCTATACCTAATACTATCGCCAAAATGCTCTATAACTTCTTTAATAATATTCCAATATAACAGCGGCTCACCGCCACTAAATACAATATGATTATATCCATTATCCTCTATATATTTATATATATCGGGATTGAATTTAAAATCTACACGCTTACAGTGACAATATTTGCAGTTTAAATTACATTGTCCACCTAATTTTAACACCAGCGATTTATAAGGTTTTTTGCACTCGCTCATAGTAATCTTCCTGTTTCTTTCTAAAATCAGCTTTACTTACTTCAAACTCATTTTTTATATCTTCGTCAGGCTTGTTATTTAAAACAGAATATTTATCCGCAATCTCCAATAACTCTACTAATTTTGATTTAGGTGCATATTGAATAACCAACCTTGTTAATAAATCTACCTGTGCTTCAAGATAAGCAATAGATTTATAAATATCTACTTCATTAATAAGCTTTCTTTTTCGTTCAATGTCTACACAACGCTGTTTAAACCAAGGACATACGGATTGTAACATACCAGTTGTAGATATATTTGTTTTCTGTAATACATTTTTAAAACCATTAATATCTTTAGTACGTAAAAACAAATATATCCAGCAAGTATTATTTTCCTTATCAATAAGCACTCTACAAATCTTATCGCCATTGTAAGAATAATTTCTTGTTCCAGTGATAGTATCTACAAATTTAAAAATTTCATAACAGCTAAGCTCTGTTCCATTCATACTATCTCTAAGCAAAACTTCTAGCAATTTATCATCTTGATTGGATAAATCAAATTGAGTAGAAAATTCTACATCTTTATTATGATATTTAGTAGATACTTTAATATTAAGAATATCGCCATCTAAAGTAATTTCATATGGAGATTTATATTCTTCTTGTTGTTCGTTCTTTAGTTCATTGCCTTCTTCATCATAACTTTTGTTTTCTATATACTCTTTATGAATAATCTTAACTTTCAAAATATCACCCCAAATCTACACACATAAAACTATTCTCTAATTCATTAGCCAACCAAAACACTTCATCAAATATTACCTTATTAATCTTACAAGAAATGCGCTCACCATCTTTAATTAATTCATTTGGACAACCACCATTACATACAATGTAATATTTACAGTTTTTACAGTTAGTAGGTAAATTATCACTTACCCATCTATCCTGTTTATTAACCAAACTAACCCTATCATCACGCACAGTACCGATAGGATTACACAAGTTATGGCAAGAATATATATTTCCCTGTAAGTCAATATTTAACTTATTATACATTTGCCCGCATTTCAAACTATACATCTTATCTGTATAACATAATCCCCATAAGTGTTTTAAGAAAAAACTAACTGGTCTACTATATTTTACGTTTAAAATATCTTCTTTTGCTTGTATAGCTAACTCATGTAATTTATCTCGATATTCTACTAAATCAATATCATATAAATCTTTTGGCATATCCCAAGTTACTCTAAATTGTTCAATACCTACTGGAATTTCCGTATCAATTAATTCATCTATATGATTGTATAATTCTTGATAATCATAATTATAAGCAGAACTTACTGCACAGATGCTTTTATTTTTTATCTGCTTAAATAATTCTAACTTATCCTTATCTTGTAATACATTTACCATACGAACTTTATCAGTGTTCTTCCCGTCATAAGACAGTGCCACTTTTATTTGATATTTATTAATATAATCAACCTTATCTTGCGTAAGTAAACTGCCATTAGTTACCATAGAATAACTGAATTTATCATGAAAAATATCAATTACATCTTTAATAGTATTCCAATAAATTAATGGTTCTCCACCCCAAAACATTATAGTAATTTTATCATAGCTTGTTGGTCTAATATTTATTAGCCGATTTAAGTAATCTATTACATCTTTGCTAATATTATTTTTTTGTATAGATGTATTGCAACTATCCTGTATACAATGTCTACATCTAAAATTACAATTAAATCCCATCATAAGATATATGGTTTTAACATTTAATATATCGTATTTTCTATCTATACTCATCATAAAACTCCATTCATAGCTTTCACACATTTACAAGTATGTTCACTTACACCTTGTTTAACTGTTTGGCAATTAAAAATTAAAGGACAATTAACTTTAGTACAATATAAATTCTCTACCTCTAACATTTTTTGATAACATTCCTCATATGTATTGTATATCGTGCCATACTTCTTTAATGTATTCATACCTATAACATTACCATCTAAATCCACATTAAAGCCACCCATATTATACTTTTTATTACGCTCTATTCTATTGTAATAAGGAACTTCTGTTTTATAGTTTTCAGTATATTCTCTATAACTCCTAGCAAATACATCATAGTTAAATCCCTTTATCAAATCATCTACATAACCAGTATCCATTAAATTGGTAAATCTATATACAAAATCTTCTCTTTGTAACTTTTCACTGATATATTGATAATTTTTTACTAAATCTTCATTACGATTAGTGATTACACTAGCAACAACTAAATTTTTAACTTGTTTAATTAATTGTAGTTTATTTTTATCCTCTAGTACATCTATCCCTCTAAGATACTTTGTTTGAATACCATCGTGACTAAAGAAAATTTCAGCATTATTTTGGTTAACAAAATCTATAATTTCTTGCGTTAATAAACTTCCGTTAGTCATTATTTTCAAGTGAATATCTTTAGGAAGATAACTATATATTTCTTTAATAGTATTCCAATAAATTAAAGGTTCGCCACCTGACATACACACGCTTTCTGTTTTATCAGGTGTAAGCTGTTTTAAATATTCTTTTACACAATTAGATAATTTAGTTGGTATTTGTTTGCGACAAAAATCACGATAACAATATCTACATTTAAAGTTACAATCTAACCCTAATGGAATACAAACACGGCTAAGTTCTATCAATTATTATCACCTTCTTTATTTTAAACCAGCAAGTACGCAGAGATATAGAACTATCAGCAGTAGTGAAGCTAGTTGTAATGTTTACGATATTAACGAAGATGTTGGTAAAGGCGATACTTATACAGGGTACGTACAGTTTAGAACAAATACAGGTTTAAGCGGTGGAACTTACACACTTAAAAATCTTTTACAACAACTGGTTGATAAATCTCACACGCATACAACATATCATTATAATAGTTATAAAAACTGTAATTGCTGTGCAGGTGATTCTGATAGTTAAGAATCAGAGCCACAACAATCGCAATTACCGTCTGAATCCGATGCGCTTATGTTAATTTTACTGTGTTTATGACTTTGATTTACTAAATTCTGCAAGAGTGTTTGTAATGTATAAGTTCCAGCTTTCAAACCAGTAATTGTATCTATTGTATTACTAATACTAACACCCACGCTGGTACTACGATTGGTTGATACTGATACACTCATAGTAGGCTTTATAGTTTCCTGCGTACTTGCTGTCACATTAATATTTTTAGTAAAAGGGTTAGCGTCAGTAGCAATATTAATTGTACTTTCATTGCCATTACCATCAGTAATAACTAAACTACTGTTATTGCCCCCAATTTTTTTTACGTAACCAGTAATATTTTGTCCCTTACTATCGTTTGTAGCTTTAGTAGCATTATCTGCATTATTCGCATGAGCAATATTATCAATCTGTATATTACCGCTATCATCAGGCTTTACACCATTAACTGTAATATTACCTTTAGTCATATACCACTTCATACTACCATCAGAAATATCGGTACTACCATTACCCCAGTCAGGCTCATTACTATAAGATGTACCATTAACTAAAGCAACCGCATAAAAACCAACTGGCATATTTGGACTTTCAACAATCTGCCCTTGTGTATAGTTGGTTTCAGGTTGCCATAACTTTTTAGTCAAACAAGCTACTACACTATGCTCGTTCTTCATAAAAGCTTGCAATTCATCTTGTGTAGTTGGATTAGCAGAGCCTTCGTACTGGAAGTATTTTTCCACATCAGTTATTAACTTAGGAATTGTTTCTGCCATTATACCACTCTCCTTTCAAAATATATTAAAGCTCTAATGTAATTTTATCTACTTCTTCTTTAGTTGTAGCCTGTTCTACTTTCTCTTTAGCAAGCCTATAAACTGTGTGTAATTTATTACTTCTAATAGCTACATTTGCAATAATTTTACGTAAATCATTAGCTGTAACTAATACATCATAGTTATTATAAGTTGTCCAATTTATTCTAGAACCAGCACCCATATCATCTAAAGCAATGATAGCTGCATTTATTCTTTCTCTAGCTTTACTATCATAATCATATAAAAAACCATTGTATTTTATCGGTTCTACTTCTTTATTATCTCTGTCACTTTTTAGCTTAGAGATTTTTTCTTTTTTATATAAGTCCAACTGCCATTCTTCAGGAAGTTTAATATTAGCTATATTCATTTATAATCACCTCTAAGCAAAGAAACACATTAATCTAACACTAGCTTTTTTTTCGTTACCTTTAGCAACTTGTATATGTCCATTTGCATCTACATAATAAATATTATACTTATACGTGTAAGTATAATCGTTAGGTGCTTTTGGTGCTACACTAAAAGCACTAGAACGTAACCAATATGGATAAGCAACATCAGCAGATTGTAATTTTTCGTTAGTCGAATAATTTATATCAAATTTACTTGATACTTTCATTACATCTTTCCAATATTTTTCATTATCATTACCTTCAGCTATTTGCGTAAAACCATATGGCATTATTTTCGTTGTATCTATGTACATTTCTGTTGCTGAAGGCAACCACATAGTATCATAAGTATATATAGGAGTATCTTTGGTAATACTAGATGTTACTTTTACTGTTTGCAGATATTTACTAAAATCAGCAGGAAAGGCACTAAGTACCAACTCATTACTACATATTTCACGTATTTGACTGTCTGCCCAGCCAACACTACCATTACCATTGTTTTGTAAAACTTGTCCTAAAGAACCACCTAGAGGAATATGCTTACTGCCAGCAGTATTAGGATGTGTATAAACATTAACTTCTTTGCCATCAATCTTGATATTACCATTAGTAGCGGATTTCTCTGTTTTATTAGCATTTGCAGTAATGCCATCTAATTTATTTTTTAAAACATCTGTAAAATCATTTGCAGATAAACCTTTACCTTCTTCCTTATCTACTTTAGTTCCAATAGCACTATTTAATGCTTCAACAGCAGATTGGTTATTGGAAATATAATCAGCAATCTCTTTTAAAGTATCGTATGTTTCAGGAGCACCATCAATCAAACTACTAATAGCTTCACTAATCCAACCCTTAATTTGTGTTTCGTTAGTAGCTGAACCCTGAACATTATTAATCTTTGCTACAATTTCAGAAAGATAAGTTGTCAGAGTTTTATTTGTTGTTGTATCTACGATTACATTATCAGAGCCAGTCTGTACTAAAATATCTGTTAAAACATCTTCGATTTTCATTTGAAGTAATACATTTTTACTTGCCATTCATATCACGCTCGCTTTCTCAATCTAAGAACTTTACTATAATCTGATTAGGTAATTCAATATTGCCTAAATCATCAGAAGCTACACCATTAACTGTCTTTACTACTTTAAAGCTATTTGTATCGCCATTTACTTTAGTAACTATAACATTACCATTTTCTTCTTTTACAGAATTTACTACATTACCAACTTGTAAATTATTAACCACGTTTAAAACTTTATCTGCTGATTTTCTTGCAATTTCAGCGGCTTCTTGTGCTTTCTTAGTTAAAGAAACAAAATTATCAGGTGATGTAGTATTAGGATTTCCATATTTATTCTGATTTAAAGTAACAACAGCTTTCTTTTCATTATTTAATATAACTATCTTATCCATTATGAACAACTCTCTCTACTACTAACTTAGCTGGAAAATTTAAAGTAACTTTGTTATCTTCCTTTATACAAAGTAAATCATAGTAGTTAGTGCCAACTTTAATCTTTTTCATTTCTTCACTAGACAAAACAATATTAATATCAGTGCCTTCAATATTAGTAAATTCCTTTTCTATCAAAGGCTCTTTATCATATACTTCATCTTTAACAGTAAATCGAATTTTGTCTGTAAGTTCTACCTCAAAACCAACTACCCTAAAGATAACATCTAGTGTATCTCCATACGAGATATATAAATCATTACCTTTTACTTGTAGCATATAATCACCTCACGTTACATATGGCAAATCATTAAATCTAGTTTTACCATTTCCAGCTTTTAATTTTACACTGTCATTCTCTGTTACTATAACTAATTCACCATATTCTAAAATAGGATTAACATTACTCCAATTATCTAACGTGTCGCATCTTAGAGTTAATGTACCATCATCATTACATACCATTTTATGTAAGCACCTCTCTTTGGAAACCTTGCCATATAATATCAGCAACAACAGCAACAGGCTCACGTTTAATTGTAGCTCCCTTAATAAGTCTATTAAATCTAATCTTACAAGGAGTTTTATTCATAATCTCTAACTCATACTCACCTTTAATATTTGTCTGAACAGCACTGACATTAACAGCAGTAGTATAATAATATGGAGTTTGGATTGGTAATGTTAGTCCAGTAACAGGAATAGATAAATTTTCAAAGTTCTCTTGTCTATCAGGAACATCAATATATACCTTTAACTTAGATACAGCAGGAATAACATCTGTATTACTCTTTGCTATAATCTTGATATACGTTGTATCTGTACTACTAATTAAAACTTTACCAGTATAAGGCTTGTATAAACCTTTAAACTTCCATTGCTGAGAATTAGGATTATCCCATGCTACACTATCAACAGTTTGCCATGCGTTTGTATTTGAGCCGACACAATATTGAACAGTAGCACTACCAGCAATTTCGTATTCAATCCAAAAATTACCATAAGCCATAGGCTGTAATTGAGCATTGATTTCCAATACATCATCCTTAGTATGAGCTTTAATAACTCCATTTTCTTTAATACCATTATGGCTAACAGAACTCCAATCGTTAGCTGATAAATCAACACTCCATAATACATTATTCTGTAAAGGCTCACCTAAATTCAAAACAGCATAAGCAGGATTTTTACTTTCATTACCAGCATTATCAACAGCTTTAATCATTACTGTATGTACGCCCTGTCTTAAAGCTTTCGTTTCAAAAGGTTGCATAGTGATTACGCCTGTATGAAGTTCGTAGGCATTATTCCAATCAGGATTATTACCTTGTGTGTATTTTAATTTAAAACCAACAATATCGTTCGGTTCAGGGTATTTATAGCTCCACCAAAAACGTCTTGTACCATCATCAAGAATATCCGTATCTAACATAGAAACATTATCAGGTGGTTCATCTACGCCACTTAATTCAATTTCACCGATACAAGGACTACCTTTGATACCATCTTTGGTAACTATCTGTACACTCACATAATATTTGCCTTTAATAAGATTCGTTACATATGCAGTATTATCAAATGTATTAGTACCTACAATATATTTATAGCCATCAGTAGAATAGCTGACTTCGTAGTGGTCGAAATACTCATAATACAATTCATCCCATGTTGCATCAAAACCAATCTGTAATGTGCCGTTTGCATTAGTCACTGTATTTTCTTTTAACTTTAATCCGCTGACAACAGGTGGAATTTTAGTATAGCTAGAATTGTTGTTAATATAACTAGGATTAACAACCTGCGCTCCTAAGCTATCGTTATAAATACTTGCATTATATTGTCTACAAGTTAATTGATAAATACCTGTATTTGTTTCTTCAATCTGTGTAATTCTAAATGGCATTTTAGTAAAAATACCACCATAAGTAACTGTAACTACATCACCACATTCCAACATCATACCTTGTGTAGCTACACTAAAGCTGATAGTCAAAGAACATACTTTGTTTAAATCACGATATAATCTGCCAATACGCAGAGCTTGATTTTGAGAAGTACAACCAGCAAGAGTAACTGTTTTTTCTGTAATCTTACCTTCTTGCTCTTCTTGCATTTCTAAATCTTCAACAACCACTTTTACTTCTGTCCATAATTGCGATGGGTCGAAATAGCCAATTTTATAACGATTAGGAGTATCATCAAGAGAAGTCTGTCCAATCGAAACACTGTCTTTTACAATAGTGCTATCGTCAAAAGCGTAAACTGGAACTTCTGCTTTCTCTATCTTTAAAGCTATCTGACTGCCAAAAGTAATAAAACCACCAAATACAGCTAACATACTTGATAAATGTTCAATAGGAGCTTTCTGACTATCAAGAATAATATTTAGCTTATATCTAGCAGTTTTTTGTTTATTACCATTTTCGTCTACATACTCTATTTCTTCGTCACAATAACTAGCAACTTCTTTAAAGCTATCATCATCTAGCATATCTTCGGTAATATATGCACCTGTTCCATATCTTTCAGAAGTTAGAAAATCTCGAATTATCCATGCTGGATTTTCACTGTATTCTGTAAACCAACTACCATTACGAAAAACTTTTACTCTCATACCACGAATGACAGAATTAATTGTAGGATTGCTACCGCTCAATCTACTACTAGCAACCAAATCTGTTCTAATCCATGCTAAATTAGGATAACCACCAACATCCATATAATTATCAGGAACTTCATTTTGATGAACTTTGTACGTACCAATCTTATAACCACGAACATCAAGAACTACCATATTATTACGAGAGGGATTATCAGCAGGACAATAACAATTAACAGGTGTAGAGCTATTGAACTGCATACTATTAGCTGAAATACCTTTAGATGTTCTATCATCAACAGCACCATCTATCTTCCAACCATTACCAGCTTCACTCTTGATTTTATCTATTACTGTACTTAAAAGAGAAGTTTGAGCATTATAATCGTTTGTACTACCTAAAGCGTATTCTTGTGTTTTTCCACCAGCAGATAAAATCAGTGTATTACCACTTCTTTTTACAGTAGCGTCTTTGTGTTGAATGTTATAAATAGAAATATTTGTATCGTCACGAATTAGTTCTTCGTTAGCCATTACATTGTAAATTCCATCTACGCCAGCTTCACACACAACTACATCTTTCTGTAAATATCTACTGCCATTATAAGGATTATGCCATGTTTGCAAACCGCCATATTTACGAGTGCCATAAATAACAGGAATACAAGCATTTTGGTTTACATCATTAGTAACAGTATTAAATCTAGAGTAATCATCTTGTGAATAATCGCTATCAAGATTACCTAAATTATTTGGTTTTTGTGTCACCGACCATAATGTACTAGCTAAAGAAGCACCATACATAGCACCTACGCCAAAACTAGCACCCATACCCATACCAGCAAACCAACCGCCAGTAGCAAGAAAACCGCCAGCAACAGCACCGATTAATGTAAATGCTATTTTACCTTTACTTTTACCACCTTTGCCCAAACTCTCACCTTCTTTCTATACTGTATTATGTTCCTAATCTAAATTCTTTAGGAATTGCTACAAATCCACCATAATGTTTTCTGTTATTATACTTTGCACACATTTCAGGTGTTTTATCACAATTACGAGTTAATACCGCTTTACCAGTCAAATCTACATTGAACTGATAATATGGTTCTACATAAAAATAATTAGCACCTTCTGTGTAGCAAGTTTTAATTAACTTAGTTTCATAGCCAATAGTAATCAAACCATTTTTGTAAAAATCATTCTCAATATTGCCTTTTAGCTTTATTTTTAATGGTGTACTACTAGCTGTTTCTATCTCAAATTCTTTTCTAACTTTATCCATCTGACAATTTAAATCACCAAATGTATTACAACAAATGTATTGAGTAGTTCTAAAGGGAACATTACCTTTAGGAAAACTAGCTTTTACAGTAACAGAAAACTCACCATTATTGTAAGACGGAGCATCTAGATAACCCCAAAAGATAGGTATTACTAAACTTTCATCCCATAAGCTATCAGGATATTGAATACGAATAATCTCTACTTTTCTACCACGAAAATCAAAACCTTGCATTAAGGCAGATATTTTTTCATTATCAGCATCAGCAATTTTTAAATCCATATTATCAATCTTTGCATCAACAGTAGTTTTAATACTACCACGTTCAATAGGTACTGGATGATAAGTTTCACCAGCAAACGTAATAACTACATCACAATTACAAATACGAATTATACCTGTCTTTAGATAAATACGATACAACTCGATAAAAAATGGATTATTACTTTCTTTAGCCTTTTCCATACTAACAGGTAAAATCTTCATATATTAACTACCCTCATAGTCAAAGTAACCTGTTTTTTAACAATTACTCTAACATTACCTACTTCACCTCTTGTATAACCAAAACTATCTGTACAAGAAAAATCAGAAGTAAATTGACAAGTATAATATATACCATCATAAAGCAATAAAAATCTTTCAGACTTACGATGTTGATTATAAAAATCTTCTATCTCTTTCATTTTCTTAGCTGAACCTTGATAAGTACCTTCAAAAGTAACAATAGGTTTTACGCCAATACGCTGAACTTGAAATGTACCAGTTTCAAAGTCAATAGTTCTATCTAAATATCTGATAGTTCGTTTAACATCTCCATAAGCATTAAAGTTAAATACTCTCAAACTATCACTCCCTTAATCGAAAACCACATTGATAAAATATATTTCTCTTTTTTAAGTGCATAATCATAGAATTTTTGAAAACTTCTAATATAGTCAGCACTTTTCCATTATCAATGTATATACCTGTATGACTTTCTCCATTAATCTCAAATAATACAATATCACCATATTGCATATCTTCCATTTTCTCTATCTTGTTAAAATTTTTGACTAACCATCTAGCTAGTCTGTATGGCTCTGTTAAATACCAATCTTTTTTAATCGGTCTACCATCCCTGATTTCAATAGGATAACCATGTTCATTAAAAAATAACTGGCATAAACCAATACAGTCTACGCCAGTAAAGTCTGTTCCTAGAAATTTATATGGCAAACCTACAAATCTAGTTAAATCTTGTTTTTTCATATTTTCTCCAATTAAAAAACCAGTCTACGAATAGACTGGTTAGTTGTTTAGTTATCTTTTTCCATGCAAAAATATTCTTGTGGCGATTTTAAATCATTTTGTTTCCATACATATTCATCTAAAAATCTAAAGCTCACATCTTTTAAAACCCAATTATCACCCTGATACATATAAGTAAATCTGTAAACATTATAAGCAGGATTATACTTTGAAAAATTGGCATTTTTTGCTTCTTCCATTGTAGCAAAGTGTCCAACAGAATTATCTTTAGAAATATACCAAATTTTATCTGCTTGCAACTCTAATATACCTTTATACGGGCTAATTAAAGAATCAGTTTTTTGAACGTCTAATTCTACTTTTAAATTCGTCATTTGATACTTGTACCAATAATCACCAATATTAAATTTAGGTTTATATTTCATATATTCTACTTTAGCACCATGATTATAGCTCTCTTGTATTTCTGAAACAATATTATTAGTCATAGCTTTAAAACTAGCTACCGCTTCTTGTTCGCCAGCAAAACAGTTTAAACTAAAACAAAATAGACAAATTAGAGTAAGGATAAATTTCTTCATTATAAATCACCTCTTACTCTAATTATATCATAGCCATATATCATCGTCTACCTAAAGCACCCTGTTTGTTTAATACAGCTAATAATACATCTGCATTATCATTTAAGTATTCTGCAAAACTCCTACTGTCAATCGCCATAATGTTAATATTGTTTGGCTGTTGATTTCTACTGTCGATAGCTTTCATAGCAACAGTAGCAAGAATTTCATTACTACGTCTGTCAGAAACACTATTAACTTCTTCGCCAACCTGCAAGGTACGGATAACTTCATCAGATTTAATCTCAGGCACTACACCTAATCTGCCTTGCTGAACCATACCGCCTGTGTGCATTTTAGGATAGCCACTAAGGTTTTCACCAGTATGAGATATTTTAAAATCACTATAACCGAACGATTTACCAAAATTATAATTTCCAGCAGTCACAGTAGCAGTTTTACCACCGCCACTCCAACCAAATAAACTACCTAAAATACTAGCTTGTGCTTGAATTTGGAACAATCTTTGTAATGCTTCTCTAGCTAAATCTTTCCATAAGTTATTCCAAATATCTTTTAGTGAATTACCCTGAATTAAGAACTGTTGAGTTACATCATATAAACCTTGTCGAATAGTAGCTGTTTTCTCGTTTTCTAATTCAGCAACTTTAGCTTTAGTTTCCTCTACTATTTTAATTTCAGTTTGTTGACGTTTATATAAATCGGCTATATCTTTCGCGTTGTCCTTATCGCTAATATTGTTTATCAAATCTTGTGTTTTTCGTAAATCTTCTTCATACTGTTTTAACTTAGCTCTTTCAGCTTCTAATTCAATCTGATTTTTCTGTTTGCTGTAATCGAAGTTAGTAGGTCTATTAATTCTAGCAATATCAATACTAGCTTGCTGTTCAATATCGCTAATCTTCTGCTTACTAATTTCATCGGCTATCTTGCGCTGTTCATTAGCAATATCAATAGACTTAGTTTTAGTTTCTTCTAATTTTTGATTAACAGCACTGATTAAATTAATAATATTAGATACAGTCTTAGATTGTTGATACACTTCTTTGTTGACTTCGATATTCTTTTCTAGTTCTTCACCTTTTAAGCCAATAGTATACTTTGCTAATTGAGCTAACTGTGGACTAGCTTTCATTTTAGCTTCAAGTTCGTTTTCTAAGTCAGCTCTAAACTTTTCTAATTTAGCTTTATAATCTTCCAACTCTTTACTACGTTCACCATACAAACTAGATTTAGCAATAATACTAGCAACAGTAGTTCCATAATACTGTTCATCATTAGTAATATCTTTTAAAGAGTTCTCATATTTTTTAGCTTGAATACTGCCTTCATACCACAATTCATTACGTCTAGCTTGTAAGACATTTCGTTGTAATTGTTCGGCATTATTAACATTAGAACCAGTAGATTTAGATTTACCTTTATCTTCGTCTATATCTTCTACTTCACCACCAGTAGAACCAATAATTGAATTTTTAAACCATGAAGGATTATTAATATCTTTTAATTGTTGTTCTGCTGATTTTAATTTTTGTAAATTTTTCTCCCTTTCTTGCTTGGCTTTTTCTAATTCATCTTTTAAAGATTTAAGCATTTCGGAAGTATAATTCTGTTCACCGCTAATAATGTTACCACTACTATAACCGCCATTATCATTAGCTACCTTTTCAGCAACTAGCAACATATTATTTCTAGCTTCTAATGCGTTAATTTCAGCTTCATAAGCCTTAATTCTTACATTTGTTTGTTCAATTACAGCCTTACTCTGCTTAATTTGTAGATTAATTCCCTTAACAGCTTTTTCATATTCAACTTTAGCTAAATATGCAACAGCCTTAGCTTCATTGTCAATAGCTTTCTTACTATAATTAGAAGCTAAAACCTTTTCTTGTGCTTCTTTTGGTAGTAATTCAATTAACTGTTTTTTCGCAGTCATTAACTTTTGATTAGCTTTTTCGTGTTCTAATTCTGACTTAGTATTATCTTCAATAATAGATTGATTATTTTGGATAATATCATTTAATTCACTAATTTGTTTAGCTTTACTTTGATAAGCAACAATATTCTGTTCTGTCTTATTAGTAACAACACTTTCTAAATCAGCTAATTCTTTTTGCTTTTGACTGTAACTGTCATATAATCCATATAATGTAGTTAAAGCAACGATGGCTATTCCAATATAACCAGTAGCCATACTTAACATTTTAAAAGCATTACCTAATTTTATCGTATTAGTAGCAACTGCATTGATAATAGTAGTACCGCTACGCATAACGGCAAAACACTCCGTAAACCCTAAAAACAACATTTTAATGTAAGGGAGAAATGTTACCATACCTTTAGTAATAGCTATCAATTTAACCATAGAACCCACAGTTTCTATAATAGCAGGATTTAAACTAGCAAATAATTGAGTAATCGTTCTCAATATACTTATAAAATCACCAATAACAGAACTAGCACCAGCCTTATCTAAAGTAATAATAAGTTGTTGAAAATCTGCATTTAATGCCTTTAACTGTCTACTAATTGTTTCGTATTGTAAGCCAACCTGCTCATCTGCCCAACCAGCAGAAGTCTTTGAGGTCTGCAAATTTTTCTGCATATTATCATAATTTTTCAGTAATGCCATTACGTTATTATATTGAAATTTACCCCCGCTAAACGCATTAATAGCATCAGAATAATCTTTAGGACTGTTTTTAATTTTTTGCATTACTTCTGTAATTACTTTTTCGTAACTACGCATCTTTAATGTCCCATCCTCGCCTAATTCCTTAGTGGCGATATTCATTTCTTTAAGATATTTTTGAGCTTTGCCTGTTTGCATAGAAACAATCATTGACCTAATACTATTACCAATCTCACCGCCAGCTTTACCAGTAGCACTAGACATTGTAGCTATCATAGCATTAAGATAATCAAAACCAATACCAGCATTATATGCTGCGCCAGCGGAACGCTCATTTGCTTTCGCTAAATCACTTGCAGTAACAACAGCATTATCAGCTAATTTTGCCCATGTATCAACAATCTTTCCACTAGCCTGTTGAGCTTCATTAGCGTCTTTTAAGTGGACATTATACTGTTGCATAGTAGCTTCTAAGCCTTTGTTAACTTCGATTAAACTCATATTATCAGTAATGGATAATTTGGTAGAATTTCTTACTAATTCTTGAATGATAGATATATCTTTATATTGCCTTCCCCAAAGTCTACCAGCTTCAGTAACCTCTTGTACGCTTGCACCATAATCACTAGCAATTTTAGTAAAATCACGCATAGCGTCATTCATTATCTTTTGATTATTAGCCAAATCATCAGGGAGCACTTGTGCAAAATTTACTCTATTTTGCTGATAATTACTCATAGCTTCTACAAAATTTGGAATAGCGTTCATTGCATAATTTTCAACTGTTCCAGCAATACCAGCAGTTACCTTGCTTCTAAATTTAGCTAAGAAATAATCATAAGTGCTGTTTAAATCATAGAAACCCCTACTAGAAGAAATGCCAATAGCTTTTCTAAATTTAACACTCTCTTTATTAAGCCTTTGATATTCAGTAGATAATTCATGTAATTTTTTTTGCAACTTCGCATATTCACCAGTTTGAATATCGTTAGAGTTTAATTTATGGAAAACTTTAGCGGCTTCTTTAGCTATTTTATCCATTTCAGTCTGATAGTTTTTAAAACCACTAGCCTGTTTAGTTACCCCTTTAATATCAGTACGCAACTTATCATAAGCAGTTTGCAGTTCTTTAATTTCGGCAATTTTCTTTTTATAATCTTCGCTATCAATATAATCTTTATTATTGAGCGATTTCTTCTCTAAGTCATTTTTTAACTGTTTAATTCTCTTAGAGTAATTGTCTACATCATCTGACTTAATTTTAGTCTTATTGACTTCCTGCTTTTTCTCTACTACACCTTTTAAGTCAGCTTTTAACTTATCATATTCAGTCTGCAATTTTTGAACATTAGCAATATCAGTTTTGTATTCATCAGAGCCATAGTAATTACTAATAGTACGCATCTTATTCTGAATATCTTTTCTGCGTCTAGAAATTTCCTCTTGATATGTAAAAGCATCAGACAAATCATTTAATTTCTTTGGACGATTAGAAACTCTTTTCTGATATTCATTTTCTAGGGATATTAACCTCTGTAATTTATTTATATCCAACTCTAATTCAAAACTATTAAGGTAGTTTGGATTTTTAGCATAATTTACAGACATTTCTTTCTTCAAATCTCTAATCTGTTGCGTAATAGAGCGACTGTCAAGTTTGTCTTGTTGCTTTGCTAATCTTTTAAGCTCTTTCTGTTTTTCTTTATTTATCTTGACCTCTTGCTGTGCCAGTTCTTTAGCTTGGCGTACTTGTTCTTTTTGAATACGTGCTAGTTCTTTAGCCTTTTTTCTCTCTACACGCTGTTTTTCTTGCGCTTCTTGTTTAGCTAATTTTTCTAATTCTCGTTTATTTTGTTTTGCTTGTTCTAATGCTTCTCTTTGCTGACGTTGATAATCTTTATCTTGAACTTTACCAGCTTGTTTACCAGTAATTGATTCGTCTATGGCTTTTCGTACATTATTAAAATCAATCAACGCTGTTTTGGCAATCCTAATATTTTCAACTAACTTTTTAGCTTCTTCAGATTGTTGCCATAACATATTAGTGCTATTTTTATAATAGGCTTTAGAATAAGCATTTTCTGCTTCACGGACTGCCTGTTGCAGAGTTTTAGCTTCTTCCTTAGCTTTCTTAGCACCTTTTACCATACCATCAAAGACTTGCTCACCTCTACTAGCTTTAATATTCTTAACAGATAACTTATTGAGTTTTTCTTGAATATTCTCAATCTGTTTAAAGATATTAGCCGTATCTAAAGTTAAGCTAATCTTTGCTACATTATCTACTGTAACTGACATTCATTCACCTTCTTTATTTGACTTCTCCACTATCAATCAGATATTGAATAGCATCAGCACCTTCAAAAGTATTATGTTCACTACTATCTTTTTCAATATCTTTATTGTTTTTACTACAACCATCTAATAAATATTCTAGTTGTGGAATAGAAAGATTAACTACATCTTTCATCGTCATAGAAGTGTTTTGAATGATACTTGCGTATAACTTATCCCACTCTGTTTCTACTGTTTCATCATCATTGCTTGCTTTTTTTTTAAACTAGACAAGCCATAAAAAATTTCAAATACCTTGGGTACACTATCTAAGTCTAACCATTCAGTAATTTCTTCTTTGGTGTATTTTTCGTCAAAAGCAAGGAATAACAAATCTAGCATAGCGTTCCATGCTTCATCAACTTCTGTATCGTTAGCACCATCAGTAATAATATTTTCAAGAATAAAAATATCATTGAACTTAGGCGTGAGTTTTCTAATTAAATCTTTGTATTTTAATTTAGCTGGGTAAACTCTACGTTTTACTCCATCCCTACACATAACATCTTCGTATGCTGTAAAAGGGTCAATAACTTTATTTTCTTCCATGTTTATCTCCTTAGATTAAAAAATGGAGTGCTACCATATACGATAACACTCCTATCTTTCTTTGAATTATTTTACTTCGGTCAAAGAATAAGTTACGAAACGCTTATCAGGACGTTCAGGGTCAACAGACTTGAAAGTTACTTCAGGAGCAACAGCACCATCACGAGTATATTCAAGATTAAAACCACCATCACATACTGCTTTGTATACACGAGTATGCAGTTGTACTTTTCTACCATCAGGAAGTTTTACAGGTGCAGAAGTATGACGGAGTTCAACAAAACCAGGAACATCATTAGTCAATACATTTACAGTAGAACCATCTGTTACTTTATATACATAACTTACTTCAATAGTAGTATTAGTAAAGCCAATAGCAAAAGTTAATGCGCCAGTTTCGGTAACAGAGAACTGGTCAGATGTAGTGGGACTTGTAGCTCTTTTTAAAGCCTTACCATCAGCAATAACAACTACACTTTCTAAATCTACACCAGTAGTAGCAGAAAGATTAGCTTTATTACCCTTTACCACAAGAGTTTCTACGGCATTTACTTCGCCATTACCCTCTACAACAGTACCTTGTGTAACAGCAAGTACATTCATATCCATTGTAGCATTTTTGAATTTAAATGTAGCTGTTTTAGATTTAATATAGTTAAAAATAGGGAACAGACTGTCACCACCATAAACATCTTCACTCTCGGAAGATACTTCAATGGACATAGATTGCAGTTTAGACAGTCGACCAGCAATACTACCATCAGCAGACAACAAAAACGCTTCACCTACACCATGAAGTACGAGATTATTACTTTTTACATTTGCCAAATTTAACACAACCTTTCTTTATTCACCATCAATCAATGGATTATATATTAATCTGTATTTATACACACCATTTACACCTGAATAATGCTGTCCTTCATAATTCAACATCGTTTCCATATGTTCAGCTAATATTCTTCTAAAACATCTTGAAATTTGACTAATCTTATACATTGTATTTGCGTAAATATCAATATACAAATCACCAATATTAACCATCCAATTTGTTTTAGCTTTTTCGGAGTGCATAAAATAATAACTAATAAACGGAACATCATCAGGTTTAATTACATCATCAGTCTGATATTCACGCCTTAATTTATTGTTTTGATTAACTAATAACTGATTACCTGTTAGAGTATTATCTATTCCAATAATCTCACAAAATTCTTCATCAGCTATACACCAATCGAATATATCATCTAATAACTGAAAACTATCTATCATAATGTCACCTTTAACCTTAATCCATTAATCATAAATGTCGCAAAATTACTAGCAACAACAGCCGTGATAATTTTCATACATATAATATTTAATCTTTGCCTTATTGCTTGTGCAACGATATGTCTAGGTTCAATAGGTTTATAAGCAGGATTTACGCTCCTATCAACTACATTTCCATGTTCGTCTAAACCTGTTTCTCTGTTTCTTAATTTGGTAGTTCCTTTTCTATGCGGTTTGCCATCTAAATCATAATAAAATTCACCATTACCATCCTTAACTCGACTTGCAGTAGCTAAATTAAACTTTAATCTATCTCTGTTAAATACAGTGCCGTTAAGATATTCTTGTAATGCTGGATTAGTTCTATCTAATTTAGAACCTTTGCCATATTCAGCTATTAATGCTCTTTGTCCTTTTGCATAGAATACTAAATTAAGCAACCTTTTAGCTTCATCGTGAATAACTTTTTGTTTTTCGATTTCTGCATTACCTAATTTCCAATTACCATACTGCGCCCAATCCATATAAACCTGTGACGTAATTATATCTGCTTCTTCAGCTAATACTTTTCTGATAGCTTTTAATACAATCTTTTGAGCTGATATAGCACTAATCATTTACGTTTATCCTCTGCCAACTGAATACACATTAAACCTTTTACAGATGTATCAATAGAATTAATCTGATAACTAACTTCGTTGATTACCAATCTGTCAGCAAGTTTAATATCCATAGCCTGTAAATAAACCAATTTGATTGTACCTTCCAGTAAACCACCATCAAAGAATTGCATTTTAGCATTAGTATCTTTCTGAACACAAGGGATATGGTCTTTTAGAACAACCAGCTCTGTACCAGCTTTGTTAGTACCAATAAACTTATCTTCTAAACGCATAATCGAACATTCATAATCACAACGCCATAAATTAGCCTGATTGGTATTCATAAATATAATTCTTCGTACAGATGTTGTCAGAAATTTTTCATCTGATTTAGATACTACTAAATCACCTTCTTCTAAAACTGTATCTGTTAATAATAAACCTTTATACTTGTGAGTATGAGCAAAGTCATTATTACTAATACCCTGTCTAGTTAAGTGCATCGGTTCAGTAGCTTTTAAAGTTCCGTCTGTGCTATAAATATCAAAATCTTCTTTTGTGAAAAAACCTTGTAAATTCATAACATCACCTGAACTTATCTAAAATCAATTTCATATCTTGTGTAAAGAATGAAGGATTAGCCATTTCAACAGTATAATCAAGAGTATTTAATCTCTTAAAACCTACAAAACTTTGTAATTGTCTAATGTTTTGAGCTAACATACCACAAACTACTTTGATTTCTTCGGGAATTACATCGTAACCATAAGAGTAAGATACTTCTAATCTCTGTGCTTTCGGTTCGTATTCACAGAAACCATATGGAATAAATGCAAATGGCGATTTACTACTACTGATATAGTAGAAATAACCATCATTATCAGCGTCTAATACAATATTGTCAATATTAACCTCTTGTTTATTAACGCCTAAAGGAGTAATCATTATCTCTGTAAGTGACTTAATCTCAACAATCGGATAATGTTTTAATTTACCTCTATGTTTAGCATTTACATTAACAGTTTCAGAAACCTCTTGCACATCAAACGATTTACCGATATAACCATCAATAAGTTGTGAAGCAATAATTAAATCGCCAACTTCTACACCAGCTTGTGAAGCACAATACTTAGGAATTTCTTCTTCTGTAATGTATTGCGACATATTAAATCACTCCCATATTTTTCAAAATATCTCTAGTTTTCGGTAAAACAGAAGCCTTGCCATCTTCAAATTTAACAAAACCATAAGGAAGATATACTGTATATGTTTTCAAATTCTTATCTTTCAACTCTACTGCTACTCTTTCATCTGCATTTTTAGCAACAGAAACAGGAGCAGTTTTATTTACTTGTTCTTCTACTACTTTTCTAGGTCTAGCCATTATTTCTCCTTTTTAGTTAAAATAAAAGAGTGGAATTATCTCCACTCTTAGGCATTTTTAACAGTTTTAGTCAGAATTGTATGAGCGTATTCAGCACCCTTAGCTACAATACAGCCATATTGCAGAGCCATATATTTTTCATTCAGAGATTCATCTTGAATACCGAAAGCGAAAATACGAGGATTAGCAGAACCAACATAATAACGTGTCAGCAGGTTTTCAGACAGAATAGCAATTTTGTGAATAGTAGAACCTTCAGTAGTGGTAGTGTCCAACGGCAGATAAGGGTCAGCGATAATCGGCAGTACACCCATAGCAGTCATTACACCAATAACTTTAACGCCAGCAGTCATAGTAACTTCGTAATGTTTGTAGTTAGTCGGACGTGCTTGTTCTTCCTGTTCAATCAAATCATAGGTAATCGGATTAACAACGATAACGGAAGGTTTAACGTCATAATCTTTACGAGCAGACAAGTTAGCAATTTCAGAACGAATAGCATCAACAATCTTTACACCATCAGCGATAGCAGAGGTTTGAGTGAGCTGTGTCAGCAAACCAACATATTCATTAGTAGTTGCTTCGGACAGTTTAGTATCATTACCAGTCCACAGTTTTTCGTCCTGCAAGGTCAGCAAATCAGTTACCATATCCTGAACATCTTCAGTAGTCAAACCTTTGTAAATACCCTGTTGAGCACCAACTTCACGGTCAAAGTGAGAGAACTCAATCTCATTGGTAATTGCTTTAATAAATGCAGATTTATCTACACGTTTTACGTTATACTTATTTGCTTTCAGGTTATGCGGGTCTTGGAAAGCTGCGGTTTTGTCAGCAGGTTGTTTTTCAAAATAACGAGTAGGATTACCAGTAGCAGGACGTGCTTTAATACGAGAAAGCATTGTACCACGCTTACCTACCATATCAAGGATTTCTTTTTCAAATACAGGAACTTGGATAAAACCATTACCAGTCTTAGTACCAGCTTCAGTAAAACTCATAAATTGTGCATTAGACATTAATTATCTACCTTCTTTCTTCTATCTAAATTAGTTAGCTTTAATTTTCATAGAATCAGCAAATGCTTTCATCTTAGCTTGCGCTTTATCGTTAAAGGAAATAGACGGATTTTCGTCAATCTCTTTGCAGATTTCAGCAAGAGTTTTTTCTTTATTATCATTTTTACCTACAAAGTTCATGCCCTCTGTTTTTTGTTCAGGAGCTTTTTCTTCCTTTTGTTCAACTTTGGTATTTACTTTGGCAAATTCTGCTTTCATCTCATTTACAGCAGTAGTTACTTCTGCAAAATCAACTTTTACTTCTTTCTTGTTGAGTTCATCAAGTTTTGCGTCCATAGCAGACATAGCGGTTTTCATAGATTCGCCAATACCATTTACAGCGTCCATGAAAGTTTGAAATTGTTGTTCATTCATAGTATTATCAACTTCCTTTCTTTTTTGTGCCACTAATTGAGTTTCTTTAAAAGCGGCGAGATTTTTGTATAAGATTGCAACGCCAGTAAAGGCAAAATCTTCCACTAAATAAAAATCTCCCTTGTCAGTCATATCATTTACAATGACTTCAACGGAGAAACCTAAACTATCTTTTGCGTTTTTAATTTGGAAACATACATCATTAAAATCACGTTTCCATAAACAACCACTGACATTTAATCCATCAGCAGTTAAATCTGCATTTTCTACTACACCAATCTTAAATCGTGTATCATGCCCGGTTAAAGCTCGATTAGGTCTATCCCAATTATCGTAAACGCAATTAACTCCCATACCAACGAAAGATTGACTAGCTTTAGTAATTGCAGAAGCTGAAAAAGCAACAGGTTTATCACTACCACATGGAATACCATCACTAGGAGTATCAGCTTTTAAGCAAATACCACTAAAAGGCATTTTATTGATGTGATTATCACTGTCAGCAAAATTAAAACTACTAAAATTTACTTGTAATTCACTTATGATTAATCACCTTCTTTTTTATTACCATCGTATCTATCTTTACCTACGCCATTATAACCACCAGCACCTTGTGTTTCTTTAGCGTATTTAGTGTTGAGTGCTGTCTTATATTGAGATTTCAACATATCACCATATTCTTTAAGTTCTTTATCACTAACCTTTTCGTAACCTAACAACTGTCTAGCTTCATTTAAAGTAAGAATATCTGCATTAAATTCAGCTAAAACTCTATCAGACTTAGCTTTCTTTCTAGTTTCATTATCTTCAAAATGAAATTTGAAAATCAAAACATTGTCTAAGTTTACTCTGCCTAAAACTTTAGCATTGATATTTTCCTCAATAACTTTAGCTAAAGGCTTAATAGCTTCATCAAGAATATTCTCTTTCTGTTCAGCTACTGTACTTCTATCAGTCTGACTACCTTCGTTTAATCTCTTAGGGTCAATGTTAAAAGTATATGAAATAATAGTAATCAGAAAATGTTGCCATTGCAGATATAAACCATTATCATCACTAGCACTTAACTGTTCAGTAGCAATACCCTTACTACCACCAACGATAGGAGTTTTGCCACTACCATAGATTTCTTCTTCAAAGTATTTTCTGAACTTAGTAATTGTGTTTTGGTCTGCGTTTTCTCCTAAATTCAGAAGATATTTAGGAATAGCATTACTAGCTACTGTTCCTGCATATCGTTGAGCATTTAACAGATATTGGATAATCATAAAAGCTTGCTCTACTGGTGAAGTTCCTAAAGGCGTATAACTATAATTGTTCATGTTGAAATACATAATATCTTCATTAGCCAAATCAACATAACCACCATTAGTCTTTCTTTGTTTGTATTTAATGTCTTTGGGATTTAATACTTGCTTTGTACAAACTTCTAAAGTAAAACCATCAACAGGATATAACCAAATAGGTCTACTATTATCATCACTCATACAAACTTCAATAGCTCCACAGTCACCTGTCAGAATATCTTCAATAGTTGCACCCATAAGACTTCTAAAACTATCACCATTATTAGGTCTTTCTAAACATCTTGTCAGAGTATTAATCTCATTACTAAAATCAACGTCATTGTTAATATCTCTCTTTGAAATACTCCACGGACAATTAAATAGTGTATTTTTAGTAATGTTAATTGCCCTACGAACTACTGGCATTTGAGCAAACTTACGCAAAGTGGTTGCAGACATTTCTTTATTAAAGGCAACGTCTAAGTGATTGACAGTATAACCACTACCACCATAATACATAATAGATGTTTCTCTTTGCGGTACTTTAGGCTTTCTACCAAAAAAATACTCTTTGCCGTTAAATCTTATCTCCAACTTATCACCACCTTGCTATCGTAAATTATTCAAACTGCCAAAACAGAAACCCATCGGAATGTTTTTACCATTAGGGAATACTAAATCAGTAGCAGATTTTAAAGCGTCCATACCATCATCAGAACCTTTAGGAAAACGTCTAAGTTCATCTAAAAGCAACTTCTGATTTCTATTGAACTTAATATAACCATTTTTAATCAAAGGAACTAACCCTTTAATTCTTAACTCTTTGTCAGACATATTCTGTAAAGGCTCAATAGGCAATGCTATATTCTGTGCTAATGCTCGTCTGCCACATTCCTGTGCAAAGAAATACTGAAACTGAATTGTTTCAATACCAACCTTAACCAGCTTGTCTTGATATGTTATGCACTTACTAATTAAATCGTCGATAATCTTATCAGGTTTACGCCTTTTAATATCAGCTTCAATAACATACAGAAAATTGTCTTTACCTCTGCCAATAGTAACTATTGCGCTTCTATCACTCTTTGTTGTTTTAGCTAAGCTAGGGTCAACAGCAATATATATCTGTTTGATTTCAGGTAAAATCTCCCAGTATTGAAACCATTCTTCTTTAAATGTTCTCTGATTTTCACTTACCGGGTCATTCTGATATTCACTGTCGAAAGCATCAGGATTCATTACTCGCATCAACATTAAGTCATAGTAGTAATCAGGTTGCTTATCTTTCCATAATACTTGTGTTCCAGCAAGCATAGACTTTTTGTTTTTATCAAAGAAAGCTTTAGCTTCTTCGGCTGGTCTTTCAATATCATCAGATTTAAGAATTTCTTCCCATTGTTCCCATTTAGCACTATCAGAAAACTTAATTACAGCTTGATAACGCTTTCTGTCCCACATAGCATATTCAGGACTTGTCAGTAATCTGTTCAACAAAGATTCATAGTTCAGTACAGTACCAATATAGATGATTTTTTCAGTTGTACTACCACAAGGAATTAAAGCTTTCTGAAACCAGTTCAAAAGTTTCTGTCTTTGTGCTTCAGTTTCTACTGCTTCATCATTCTCTAAATCATCTACGATAATTACATCAGGACGATAATGTCCATATTTAATACCACGTAATTTCTGTCCAGCACCTTTACCAACTATCTGTACTTTATTGATTGTTTGTATCTTTGCATTTGCCCATACTCGATTACCAACCATATCACCATAAGCCAATCTTAAAGTTTCGTTATCTTCTAACTCATCACGAATAGCCATTATAAACTGCATAGCCTGTTCGCTACTGTCTGACACGATTAAGATGTTTTTTGCGTAACCATAGCAAATACACCATATCGGAAACAAAAAAGATAATATCTGACTTTTACCATGTCCACGTGGAGCGGCTCGAACATAATAGTATTTTTCGTCTAACTTGTTAATTACATAATCCTCTAGTGACTTAAACACTTCTCTATGAAAATCACAGAAGTCACCAGTGAATATTCTAGGGAAGAATGTTTTACCAAATAACTCCAGGTTACACCTACATTCTTCTATAATTTCTTCACTTACAACATTTTCGTTGTCTTGCTCTAAATCTTCTAATATACTTAGAACATCAAACTTTGACTTTACAGCCATTAATATCTACCTTTTTTAAAATCAAGAATATCTTTCTTTGCTTCTTTGCTGTTCAAGTTGTTGACTTGATAAATCTTTTTGTTCTTGACTTTATTTTTCGGTCTTTTCTTCTTCAGAGCTTTCAGCATCTACTTCTTCAACTCCTATAACATAACCCTGTTTGCGCAAGTAATACGAAATTACAGCACACCAAAAGAAAAAGATAGCAAAATAAGCAGTCCCTGTTAAAAATGTTGAAAGTGCATAGATAAGTACATTAATTAAATCAGTAATCATAAAATTCTCCTTTTTGGTTAAAATAAAAAAGAACGCCAGCTTTATCAGCTAACGCTCTTAAAGTTAATTTATTTATTGGCAACTTGAAATAGCTATTTCCATCACTAAACAAGGGTGTATATGTATCGTATAAGTTTCTCGACTTTCAGGAAAACTAATGCGTCTACTGGAACTAATACAATGACTTACATCAATTACGCCATATTATCAAAAGTGACAACCTGAACGGAATATATATATTTTACGTCACTATTTAGATAGGTCTTATTGCTCCAATAACTCTAACCATAGCATTAAGCTAATCGTTGGGTACTTTGCCTATCAATACTCTTTTGCAAGTAGCAACCTAATAATAGGAGATTACTTTTTACGCTACCGCTCAACAGGTCTTATTGCTCTAATGACATAACACTAGGTTATGGTTAGGTTCTTTGCCTGTACAATCAAATCTAAATTTATTGCAATGCTATCGTAGAGGTCTGCGTACAGATTGCTCCACTAATTATCTGCATTGCTTTAATCGTTATAAGTCTAATCTTTTACAAGTATCAGCTTATACGATAAAATCAGTTGGAGCTGATAGTAGGACTTGAACCCACAACCTAGTCATTACAAGTGACTTGCTCTACCAGTTGAGCTATATCAGCATATCATTAATAGCCATAACTTTAGCGAAATTCCTTGTCAGGTAATCTAACCCTCTAAGCACAAGTTATAGCTATTAACTTCAATATTTAGTGGTTATAAACTCAATCAAGAATAGGCTACATTCTCGATATTACAAACTTACCACTATGTTTACTATATTTATTACTAGCAAATCTAAATCAGGACTACTCTAAACCGCTATCAGAACAGCGTAAACTTTGTAGCCTAGTTTTATGTCTTACTCTTTGTATAGCTCTTATACAATCATAATAGTACATCAAGACTATTCTAAACCATCATTTGTTCTTTAAAATCTATCATCTATAAAAGTATACAAAAAGGGATTTCTGCTAACGAAGTTTTAACCTGTATATGTTTTGACAAACTATATTTTAATCACTAACTATATACTGGCTTTAACTTAACTTTAGCTAAGTAATATTAGCGTAACATTTTTCGTTTAATCAATCAATCTCACATTAAAGTTTCGATTGATTTCTAAACTCAAAAGTTACTTATTAATTCTTTGATATATTACTGCGATTACTCACTACGTTCGTAATCTTGTAATATATAGAGTTACTAGCTTTGTAAGTGTTTAACCTTACATAATATAGGCACACAGAGAGATTTTTGAAACCCTAAATTAGAAGATTTTACAAAGATTTCACAAATTAAGTCACATTCTGATAGAAATTGAGCTATTTACTGGTAAAGTTGCTGATAAATCATCAATAATCATGGTGTTTAACTCACGATAACAGTTTTAGCTTACATAGATATATTATCCCTGTTTATTATGTTATTGTTTTATGATTATCGTCAAACACACATGATTGCATAGAGGTGTATGTGTCAACGCTTACGCAAGAATAACTGGCAAACGAATTTCTAAGAATTAATCAGGGAAAGTTAGTCGGTTTGTAGCTTATAGTAGTATATAGCTTACTAACTTTCTGATAGAGTATTAACTGGTTAATGAGTTATAGCTTAATACTAATAAGACAACTACCTTTCCTGTTCAAGAAAAAGCTAGTTAAGAGTATGATAATAAGTATAGTTCCGCTTTCCTGCTGACTATGATAATCTGTGTCACTGACTAATTAGAGAGTATATCGCAAACATCAATTCTGACACGAAAAATCAATTAAGGCTTAATCTATATGGGTAAAAGTATAATGGTTACTATGGTTGATTATGGCAAAATTGTGAATAAAAAATACTTAGCTTTTTAAAGCAGTACAGGTATAATCTATAGGCTAGTAGTTTCAGAACACAAAATAAAATAAGCACCAGCAATTAAGCCAGTGCTTGATAATGAATTTCTGATAGTTGTTTGATTAATTGGTTTCATCACATTTAATACGGAGCTGATAGAAATTCACATTATTCTTGTTTGCAATTTCAGCTACCTTTGTATCAAGATTATCTAATTCAATCTTTTCATCGTCTGTCAGCTTTTCACCTTTCCATGATTTATTTTCAAGTTCAGTCATTCTCTTAGCTAATGTTTTAGCTTGTTCTACTGCGTTCTTCATAATACACCTCTCATTCTCGTTCAATATGGATTTCAACGATTTTGCTTAATCTGTCTATGTATTGATTGATTAAAGCTACATCTACACCATCTTGATATATGATTGTATAATCTTCATCGTCGATTACATCAACATCAAATCCATCTAGGTACATATCAATAAGCTTTCGTTCATCAATGGTGATATTACTGATTATGATTTTATATTCTTTATTATTCATATTCTTCTACCACTTTCATGTATTTACGCTTTTCACTGGCAGTCAATTTGAAAGGTTTAAAGGTATAATCTTCTTACAAGCCATCCATCATACTGTCCCATTCATCTTGTAGAGCTTGTTCAGCTCCAACTTCTTCAATGTATGAGAAATTACTCTGACAGGTACTGCTCCATGCGATTTCAAACATTTCAATAAACTCTGCTTTGGTTAGTTTTGGCATATTATCACTCCTTAACAAAATCAACAATTCTAGTATCTAAGATTTCGATAGTAGCATTATCAAGATTTCTAACAAACTGCTTGATTTTCTTTAAGTCTGATTTCTGTACCCACTCTACTGTCTTATCATCATCACCATAGTAATATCCCAGTTCGATAAGATAAAGCTCCAGCAGTCTGTATTCTTTATCTGTTAAATTATTGAGTGCGATTTTATAGATTTCCATTTTTCTCATATACAGTAGCTCCTTTCTTTTGTTAAGTATAGTATATCACTTTTATATATGGTTGTCAATCACTATTTACGGATTTTCGGATTTTATTTTGCATAACACTGGTTTACTGTTAGATTTCCAGTGATTTTCGATATTTTCATCAATATATAAAAATTTTTCTTCATTATATAGTACCTGATACACCCTTTTTGGTTAAATTGTAGATACCATAGGTAGTGTTATATCAGTTGCTAACATTGACAAGATAAATATTATATTTGTATAAATGTGATTTATATTTGTAATAATTATATAAAAAGTGTAAACATATTGTTTTGTTGAATGAGATTGACTAAAAATGTAAAGATATAGACAGAATTTGTTTGAATTTCACCGCGTTTATACTGAATTTTCAGAATTTTCAGGTCTGGAAAAACATACCGCCACGCTATGAATTATAACCTACACGGGGAAAAGCCTTGTAACAACAATATAACTACAATTATATTGTCTTTTCAGTTAGCTTTATCTAACTATATTCACGATATAATCATATATATAATACTATATCTGATTGACAAGTTATGTTAACTCATGCTAACTAATACAATCAATAAGCTATGTTTAACTGTACATGGGAAAATGCAGTAAACATGGTGTATGCAGTAGTGTACACTGTATTTTTATTAGTATACACTATATAGCCTTGTCTATTTTGTTGCATTGTATGAATAATAATTATTACTTAATCAAATTTAGACTGAATGTGTATTATCAATCAACAACCATAACCCATTACATTATAGCTACTCTTATCAATAACTATTATTATATTGTGTAATATATTGATGAATAATAACTATTGTACCCGGTAAATATTATGTATTTCATAGCCAACAACTACCATACATAATAGTATGAAATGCGGATAAACGCAACTATTTTATAAAATTGCAATATTAGACTACTACACACTTTTACAGCCTTGCCACGCTATTTTATAAATTTATGCGTACTTCCCTACTTATACCAAAATACACTGTTAAAAAGCCGCTTGTTATTTTGGTTCATATTCAACGAAAAAAATTTTTGAATATAATTATATGCGTAAAAGCTTCATTGCCGTACAAGCTAAATATGACGTTTTGAAGCGGATTTTCAAATAAACTGAATATTCTTGTATTCTATTTTCCATAGATTTTTATAAGATTTTTTTAGAAAAAGCTATAAAAACGCTTGCAATTATCATAAAATCGTAGTATAATATATACAATGAAAGGGAAAAAGAATAGTTACAATCCGATAAGCGGATTTGCTTGTTTCCCTAGCGTATTTGTACATTGAAAATAAATATCAGTTATATAGTATATAGCGGTGAAACAGCTCATAGAAGTAACCGATATATAATATATAGCTTGCTAATGATTAAAAATGTAGTTAGCTTATATCAGGCTGAAACAGCTCATAGAAGTAAGCCTATATAGAAGAATATATGTTAGGAACGCTGAAACAGCTCATAGAAGTAAGCGAATTATAATATTCCATGCGGTGAAACAGCTCATAGAAGTAACCAAAAAATAACATAATGTATCAATCTTTTAAGTTATTAAATGTTGAAACAGCTCATAGAAGTAAGCATTTAAAAGAAGGCTATAAACACTTTATAGCAGGGAATAAAAGACTGTTCCGCACTTCTGCCGAATATAAACGGCAGATAAAAAAAGAATTTTTATATTTTCTATCTTGTTAGAAATTTATGAAACAAGAAGTTATAGTTTAGATAAAAACGAAAATTTTACTTAATACTAGCATACAATTAAATTTGTGTGTTAGTGTAGTAGTAAAATTACTGCTTAAAACAAACACAAAAAAGGAGAAAAAAAGAAAATGAGTATCAACCCACGTTTAACAAAAAAACAAATTAAAGAAGACTATGCAATTATAGCTTACTGCGGTTACTGTGATTTGTACTATACATTATTACAAGCAAAAAAAGTAGGACACACAGAACGTATGGAAGGTTGGGGTGCAGATGTATACGAAATTACGCCTAGTATTTGTATTGTAACTGGATATGCTCCTTTTGGTAATTTGCGTTTAAACTATGAGTTTACACACAGCTACGAAGAAGTAGCACGAAAATTTTACAACAATACTGCTACTACTCCTATTGATAAATTACATGAGTTATGGGAAAAGTTAGCGCACGATATAGCACAAAAAGGGAAAAAACAAATATGAATTTTGAAAAGTTAGGCGTTATCATCAAAGAAAATGCGAAAGAAGTTGAAAAGACTTTAACGGCTAAAGGCTATAAGCTGCAAAAAACTAGCCTAGCACGTGGCTATATTAGCAGAAAAACGGCAGGAAGTTTAGAACCTTATAAAGGCATATACGGAGAAGGCTATAAGTGGTTATTACCCAACTATAACAGTAATAGGTATATGACTGTTGAATATTGGTGTAAATAAATTAATTATTTAAAAGGAGTGTATTTTATTATGAAAATCTATGAAGCTATTATTATTACTAATGGAGATGTTAAAAAGCAATATCTTTTTGCAGAAGGTGCAAGGAGTGCTAATAATCAACTTGCTACTATGGTAACAGATAAAAACGATATTTTAAGAGTGCAGGAAGTCACGGAAAATATCCTGCAATGCGATAAAGCAACTTTTATTGATAAGGTTATTGAAGTATGTAGAGATAGTCAAAAATTTGACGCTGTACAAATTGACTTCCTTAAAAGTATTTTGAAATAATATTATGTATTTATTCAGCGTACTATATTTATATAGTGCGTTGAAATACTTATATAATTGTAAGTAAATAATTTAAAAGGCGGTGTATTATATGGAATTTATTAAAATGCAAAAAATAAGTCATAGCGAATTTTTAAAGCTCATCAAAGGAAAAACTCTTGCTTTTATGGTATGCAGTAGCCACGGAGAAGAACGGTATAAAAAATATATCCCTAAATTAAATAAAGAATATGCTTTAATCGATAGTAATTATATTAATATCGGTAAAGTTATTAAAGTTGGTAAAGATTATTTTAAAAGGGAATATAAGCACGAAGTAGGCGGCTATGATATTACCGCTTGTTATCTAAAAAATAATTGTACTTATAAATTAGGTTGTTTGCTAGCGGTTATTACAGAACGCAAGCAACTACTGTATAAAATAGTAGAATAAGGAGAGTAATTATATTATGGGTAAAACTTATAAAGACTTAAAAGCGCACTTGCAAGAATTTAAGGAATTTTCTATAAATACTATGACTGCAAAAATTAATAGTATTAAGACTTTAAATAATAATAAAGTGTACTACAATATTTATAGCTATAATACAATCATTGCAGTAGTAGTTATTGACGATAAGAATTATACTTGCTACTTGTCAACTGCTAAATACAGCCGTACCACGTCACGGCAACAAGGCTATATTAAACAAGCTTATGATGAAAAGCATATTAAGGAAGTAGATGTTGACTTTTTTGTAAATAACCTGCACTATACAAAAAGTGATTTTTTGCGTAGTCAATATAGCTAATAAGGAGTATGGGAAAATGGTTAAAGAGAGATATACAAATATAACTTGTTTGCTTATCTCCTGCGAATACAAGCGCACTACTACCAACGGCAACAGCGTATATAACATTATTGTATTAATGCGTGATGTAGTTAGCAAGTGTTATAAGGTTATACACGGCACGTCGCAGGAATACGCTTGTTATGGATTGAGTAACAAAAAAGTAAATTGCTATACACCTGCTAAAATTTGCGCTGATTTTTATGTTACTGATAAAAATAAAGCTGTATTTACGGAGTTGAAGGCAATATGAAAAGAAAAAGGCAATTTATAAAACTATACTATTATTATAAATACAGTGCAAATAAAGTTGCAAATGAATACAACAATCTTATGAATAGTATATGTTTAGATTGTAAATGTTATTCAAGAGAATATAGACAATTCATTTCATTATATCAAAATAATACTATTGATAAATTTTTCCGCATGGAACGTATAAAGCATAAGTTATCAAAATATATAGTGAAGGAAGGTAAAAAATATGAGTAAATATTGGTATGATGTTTTAGCAGTTGATGAAAGTTGTGCATTTGGCTTTTGTCCATGTTGCGGAAAGCCTTTTAGCGGAGAATTAACAAATTTTTATGAAATAAAGTTTTGCCCTTATTGTGGACCAGGTTTATCAATAAGTGTTACTGATAGTTGTCAAGTTGGCAGTATGGTTAACTATGTATTAAATAGCTATTTTATTAATACACCTTTTATAGTTAACGATAAAATACCTACCAACGATAAACAAAAATACAGTAGCATTGATAAATATATTGCGCCTTATATTATCGGTGTATTATTATCTAAATTTTATAATGAGAATAAAGATATATTGCAATACTTTATTGTAAATAATTATTTTGTACGTAAAGTAAAAGAAAATATATTTACTGTTGAATTTTTTGACGATATTAATTATTATTATATCTGCGATATTATTTTAAAGGAAAATAGTTATTGTATAGAAAAGGAAGTGTAAGCATGAATTTAAATAATGATACTATGGATAAGTTAGCAAATGCAATTATCACTTTAAAGTATAGGGAAATTCCCTATATTTTAGATGAAAAGCAGGAAAAGTATAAAAAAAGAATGTATGACTTTATTATTTTAAAAAAAGATAAAGATATATTTACAACTATTTTAAAGCTTATACCGCTATATTATGAAGTTGGTGAAGATAATAACTATATTCATGTATTTGTATTTATTCCCTTTTATGATAATAGCGACTATACACAAATTATTGATTTTTTAAGGAATTTTTGTAGTAGGAATTTTACAGATTTTTACATTGAATAATAAAGGAAGGCGTATGTATTATGAGATATAAAGAAAAAAGAATATGCTATTTAGTAGCTACTATTGAAGGTAAAAAGGTTATACCTAAATTACAAAAAACTTGTAAAAATAGTTATAATACGCTATTATGTATTACTCTTTATGACTTAAATTTTTATTTTCATGATACTGCTTATTGGAATTACGAAAAAGATTATAACATAGAAGATATATTTGATTATTTAATACATGGTGTAAAATTAATTTATACTGATAATTTCGGAGTAGATAAATTTACAGATGAAGCTATAAAGAGATTTTTATAACAAGGAGTTAAAAACAATGAATACAGAAGTATTGGAAAATATTATAGAAGTTGTAAAAAATGTTGAATTTTATAATAATAAGTTATGGGAAAATAATAATATATTAGTAGAGAATAAGGAAATTACTTGCAATATTAATAATCAGACATATTATATTGAAGTTGAAAATACAGATACAGTTATTTTTAACGGAATTTATAATAAATATAATGTATTTAAAGAAAATTTACACGGAAAGTCAATATATTTATTTACACTATACTATGACAAGGATATGAAAGATTATTTTGTAAGATGTAAAAAGGATTGATATTATGCAATTAATAGGGTTAATTATTTTATATATTATTATATCGTTCATGAGAAGGAATTAAATAACTAGCCAGCTTGTAAAAGCTGGCTTTTTTCTTTTCCTGCCTTCTCTCTCTCCTGCTTCTCCTGCTTCTGCCGTTCTCAATCGTCACTATTATATTATACCGCTCATACGCTCAAATTTGACTGTACAGCATTTTTCCGGCGGTATAGGTATATAATACCTATTTCAATTTTCATGCACTGTATAAGGCTATAAATTCGCCTTGTATAGTGCTTTTTTTATTATATAGGTACTTTATAGCTATGCAATTTTAAACAGTTTATAAGGCTTGCTATTTTCCCTTGTATGAGCTTATATTGGTTATACGTGGTACTATACTAGCATTGATTTTTCATGTACTCTATGAGCTTGCTATTTTCGTTCATGCATAGAGTTTTTTCTTTTTAGTTATATTGTGATATGTATTTTACTTCATGCACTGTATAAGGCTATAAGCGTTTTACACGGCTACTATAAAATTTATAGCTTTTTCTATTGATTTTTTAGTACAGATATGTTATAATAAAATAGGTAAATTATACCATATTTTTAAAGTAAAAGGAAGTGCGATATATTATGAAAAAGGATAAAGTACAATTAAAGAATAATTTTCTGCAAGCCGTCGCAAGTTCAGGACAAAATCAAACAAGGCTAGCGGAAAAGCTAGGAGTAACTAGCGGCGCAATTAATCAAAAAATCAATAATTTTTCGTGGCGTTATATCGACCTGGTTAATCTTTTAGATGATTTAGGTTACGATGTAGTTTGGATTAAACGAGATGGTGGTTCTCAAATCAAATAATGGCATAGAGCGATTTTAAAAAATTGCTGGAGCTGTAAAAACAACAAAAAGCCAGCAACTAATGAATAATAGCATAGTGCTAATTTCAAAAATTGCTGGCAGTATATATTCCCTACTCTATTTTATTATTTTGTCAGATTGACTAGACTTTGCTTATCTCGAACTTCTTTCTTGAACTGTTCGTAGCTTTCAGGTGAAACTTCTTTGAGAACATCATATACGATTTTCAAAGTTTCTTTAACCTTAGCATAGTTAGACAAGTCTTTCTGATATGTAGCAATATCGTTGAGCAAAGATTGTTTTCTTGAAATGTATTGAGCAAGTAAAGCTTGTGGGTCTGTTGAGCTTTTTTTAGCTCCGTCACCTAAAGTAATCATAGCTTCTCTTTCAATACGCTTTTTAAGAATTTCAATCTGATAATCGCAGTCATTGATTAAGCGAATTGTTTCTTCGTATGGATTAACATCTTCACTAGCTTGTACACCAGTTGCAGTCAGGCTATCAGTTGTATCAGCTAAAGAGGTTTGTTTAACTTCAATCATTGGTAATTGCTTTTTATCAGCTCTTAGCCAACGAGATACAGCCATTTCACTAATTGGTTCATCATCAGTAGGAATTTGCTTATTCAAGATTTCAGCAATCTTACGGATAGATTTACCTTGTTGCTGTAATTCACGTACTTGTTGTTCAAATTGATAATCACTAATTTTAGACATAGTATCACGCTCCTGTTTAATATTGTATTTGATTTTTGAATTTTGGTTTTCAATCAGATTTCATAATGGAAAAGGAAATACTGATTTTGTTTTTGATTTTTGTTTTTAAAACTGATTTCATTTTTGGTTTTGGAAAACATACCCTGTTTTAATTTGGTCTAGGTAAACTTACCATAGTATGAAAGGAGTATTTGAATTATGGATTTATACCTGAAACAATATCTTGCGTCGGTTAAGGCTACTAGAGCCACCAATACTTATACCACTTATTGTAATGCCTTTAAAAATTGGTTTTCGGATGGAAAAGTAAATTTGGAATTGGATTTTATCAATAGTAAATTACAACAATGGGATTGTTCAGTAAATACTAAAGCTCTAAGATGTAGGATATTAAAGAAGTTTATTGATTTTTTATCTAACTACATCACCATTGATGGTCTACCAGTTATCTTGCAAGTTTTACAATCAGTAGATACTAAGACTATTGTTCCAGCAGTAGTCAGTAAAGAACAATATCATCGCATCCTATACCATTGTGCACATCTAAGAAGTAAGATAGCTGTATCTTTAATGTTTCAGAATGGTTTAAGAGCTGAAGAAGTTTTGAGTATTAAAACAGCTAATTATAATGCAGATGAAAAATCAATTCTTCTTGTAGATACGAAAAACCATAATGACTATAAAGTTTATATCACAGATGGTTTAGCTAGTATGATTAAAGAATATATAGATTATAACAGCACTTACTTACTACATACTAGAAATAATACACAGATTGGTTATGTAGCTTTTTATAGAGAGATTAAAAATATCTGTATTAAAGCTGGTTATCCTGAATTGCATTGTCATAGCTTTAGGCATGGTTCAGCAGTAACTTTGTTGGATAATAATATTAACCTATTCGTAATTAAAGAACATCTTAGACATAAATCAATCCAATCTACGCAAAGATACTTACATATCAGCCAACAACATAGAGAACAAGTTAGAGATATATTCTCTGCTATATAAGATTAGCCTTGCATTACGCAAGGCTTTTTCTTATTGTTTGATTAACGATAATATGTGTGTTCCGAACCATCGTCAGCTATAACCCTGATAATTCTAGGAAAGCCATCTTCGCCCCATTTTGTAAATGGTTCGTATTTATCAACATATCTGATTTTTAAATTCTTTTTATGAAAATTTTCACATTCAATACAATTAGCCTTCGTGGTATATTCTTTATTGCAATATTCGCAAACATAAATTGCTTTCTCTACCATAATTCTACTTACGCTCCTTTGTTAATCGGTTTAATTCTATGTACATCATATAGCCGTTATCATATGGAGATATACTGGCTACACCGCCACATATTCCATATAAAATACCACGAAGCTTTTCAGTAGAACATTCGCCTGTAATACGATTGTATTTAACTACATTCCATGAAACAATATCACCAATACATAATTCATTATCTTGACTATCTACTGATTTACATGGTTCGCCAGCTTGTAAGATAGTTTCTGCTTTAGTTATCATCTTGCTAATCTTTTTTGTATTCATATCTGATAAATCCTTTCTAAGCCACTGTAAGCTGAAGCTGATGTATTAGCGATAGCATTGTTAATACATTCTTCGATTTTAGCTTTACTAAGCTTTAATACACCAGTTCTATCATTATCAGGGAAAACATCTTTGCGTCTACAATTATTCGTGTCGGTACAGATATTACATTGACAACTGCACAAACCACAAGCCTGTAAGTATTCAGGAATAAGGCAGGTATTTTGTTCTTTTGTACGTTTAGTCCCGAACTTATCTTGCCATTCCTTATCTTTAGGTAAATTCATATAATGTTCAAACGGATAACCTACATTAGTAGATGAACTAGCAAAGTAATTACTAATTTCAGGCGTAAAATAAGATTTAAATTCATCTTTAGATAATCCTAATTCCTGAAGTAATTCATCTACAATTCCCTGAAGTTTCTTTAAGTGATTATTAATTGTAGTATGAGATACACTTAGCTCTTTAGCAGTAGCCAAAGCATTGTTCTTACAGTTAACATAAACCATCAATACATCATAAAATGGTGTAACCGCTATTCTTTTCTTTAGCTCTTTATAAAAGAACTCTATGGTGCATACTCTTTCATTTTCAATATAGATGTATTCAGGATTATATTTGTAGGTTTCGTTTAACTGGTCTGTAAGACGTTTATTACAAGCTCTTTCAATAGCTCTCCAATGATTTCTACTAAGAGAATACTCTTGAAGTTTACTTTGTCTAAGATATTCCATTAATTCATAGTCTAAAGTATTATTCAAGTTATTCACCTAACCAATCAATGTTATCTACATCTACATTTAAAAATTGACTAATCAATGCTTTCATATCATCATCAGGGATAATTCTCCCTCTTTCGATACTATAAAGATAATTCTTGTCAATAAACAATTCACCAGCAAGTTCTTTAGTGCTAATTTTTTGAGCTTTTCTAATTTCTTTAACAGTAAATTTAGTATTACTATCTTTTCTAATAGCAGATTGGATTTTCTCCATATTAAGAGGTTGAGAGGTTGATGTATTATTAGAGCGTTTCGCTGACATTGCACTAAGATACTTCATTCGCAAGAAACAACCTTGCATAGCAATAGTTTTATTGCCAGTACCTACACGGATAGCAATATCTTTGTTAGTTACGAAAGACTTTTCCCAAATAATTTCGTCAGCTTTAAGTTCGGTTTTCATATATTTTTCGGCTTCATATTTACTGCCAGTAACTAAAACTCTGTAATAGTCACCTTTGAAGCGCAGTTTGTATTGATGAACAATGACTTCTTCTACATCAGTTTCTTTTTGTTTCATATGTTTTAATCCTTTCTTTCGCAATATTGAAATAATTCTCGTTCAATTCTAAGCAATCACCTTGTTTAATATAACTTTGCATTTATTTCTCCTTGTTTTGTATAGTGAAGCACTAATCAACTGACTAATGCTCCACCATAAACTTAATTAGTTAAAACATACATCTTCGTAAACCATACCACCATTAAGAGGATTAATAGAAATAATTTTTACATTTTTATTGTCTAGAAATTTTAAAAATTTATGCTGTAAATATTTGGCATTATCTAAACTAATAGGTGTAATGTTCATTGGAATATGCTTGTCTACACCAGTTAAAACAATAAAAACAATATAGTTAAATGAACTTGCTAAATTAATTTTTTTATCAAGATAAATACTTGAAAACAAGTTTAAGTTAAAATACCGAGATTTTCCGCCTAATTCGACTTCTTCGATATATCTCATTTATCTGTACTCCCAATTCCACCCATACGTTCCGTAACAACATTATCGTTATCAACAATCAGATATTTAGCAAACATACCTTGTGCAATAGGCATAATAGGCTGGTCGAAAACAATACTTGCATTAGATACAGCAAAGAAAATATGTCCTTCGTTATCTATATTGTTATAATAATCAGCGTCAATAATAGAAGGTGGATTGGCTTGTCTAATACCTTGTTTAATGCCTTTAGAGCTACGAATTGCCATCAGCAATACTTCATCATCTTGCATATATGCTTTAATGCCAGTAGGAAGTAAGATAGCTTGTTTATCATCAGGCTTATGTACAATAGAGAAGCGTTTACCATCAGTAGAGATATTACTAGCAGACAACCAAGCATCTTGTAAAGTCAAACCTTCTTTTAAAAACTCAAATACCAAAGGATGAATTACAGAAACATCATAACCAGCAGATGATTTAGTTTTTCTTTCAGGTAAGATAAGAGCTTTAGTTGTTTTATCAGTATTGTTCAAATCAGAAATAAGTTCAAACCCACGAATTTTATTCATTATTACACCTCTGCCTTTACTACTTTATTATGGTCTACATAAGTTCTGCGTTCATAACGATTAGCAAACATATACTTAATCGCTACTTTCTGTGGACAGATTTTATACAAGTAACCAATATGCAGTTTATTGTTCATACAAAACAGAACTCTATCATCTTTGCCAATAAAATTACCATTAATATCTTTGATATATAACATTACTATTCTTCCTCTCTGATAAGTTTAATCACTTCATAACTAAATTTATAAATCATATATGAACCTGTACTGCGTTTTTGTTTGAAATAAACTTTGTCGCTTTTTACTTTTTTATGTTGGTTTACTACCTGCTTTACATCTTTCTCTATATTCTCAATAACAGATACATCGAAACAGCTACCATACTTTTTAGTGTGAAAGATAATTTCGTCACCAATATGTAAGGTATTGCCAACCATATCAATACAAGTCAAATCATTCATTACACAAACACCCAAACTTTAATCGCTTTAACTACTTGACGGACTTCAGAAATAAAACATCTAGTATAATCGTTCTCTTGATATTCTGTTAATCCTGTATCATAATTAACGCCATAAATCTTATCTTTGTAAGGGAGAATTATAACACAACGTCTAGTCCAACGTCTTGTTTTCCCCTCTACTTCATCAATCTCATTATCCTCGGCGTAGCTAACAACCATTTTCCACTGTTCTTCGGTAAGTTTTTCTTTATTAATGGCTTTATCAAGTAATTCTTCGATAGTTAATTCATTCATGTGTAATCAGCTCCTTTGCGTATGGTAATGTTTTAATCCAATCACAGAATACGTGCCACTCTTGACTACGATGTGTTTTTCTTTGTGAATAGATTGTTTTTAACTGAAGATAGTTAGTAGTCAGTCTAGCAGTCAAATTTAATCCCATTGGTACATTTTTCAAAACATCATCGATAGAACATTCGTTACTCTGATACAGGTCGATATATTCTTTAAGATTTTTCAGTGCTTCATAACTTACGCTATTATCAACTTGCTTATCTAAATCAAATTTTGTGATACAGTGCATTTTGGAGTTTGAGCTTACAAAATCAATGAAGTGGTATCTTTGAAGTTGTTGCCAAAAGTATTGTGGAGCTGTTACGTCCATTTGAACGATTGCACCCTTTAACGCACAATCATGTCCGCTACCAGCTTTAGCTTTAGATAACTTCATAAAGCGTTTAAAGTGTTTATTTTCTTCAAAGATGTTTTTATTTTCGTATTTACATTCACCTTGTTGAGTAAACATATCTACTACTTCTTTTTTAAATTCTTCTTCTGTATATGGCTTAGAAAGCATAGGATAACCACTAGCTAAAATACTTTCTTCTAAACCATAAACTCTAGTATTCGTTACTTGCATAATTGTATCTCCCTTTAAATTGAAAAGTCTTTTCTTCTTCTGTCATATAAGGCAGAAATTCTTCGTAATATCTGTATGTAGAAGATTTTCTATCATCGTGAAGCTGTTTGTCTTTTTCTAAACAGTAATCTTGATAGCTATAATGAGCATATATACTAGGCTGATTACACCAGCTTGCAAGGTTAATATAAGTACCTTTAAATGGACTTTCTTTGTACTTTGCAAATCTCATAATATAAGGCTTGCAACCATAATTAGCTAATATTTTGATACGCTCAAATACTGAATGAATATCTTTTATCCAAAACTCTTTATCGTATTTATTATCTCTATCAAATCCGCATAAAACATAGAATTTTATATTCTTTTTAGTTGGAAAGAAAATACGTAACAGATTCAGTTTTGAGATAATAATATTTTTGTCAGCCAAGTTATCAAAAGCAAAGATTAAATCACCATCAAGCTTACAATTTCTTAAACATTCTAGTTTTTCGTGAGTAAGTAAGCGTTCGTCTAATCCTTGCTTAAACTGAAATGGCTTACCAATCTGTATTAGCTTTTCTAATACCCATTGCCATTGTTTAGCACCCAAAACATTATCGTCTAATAGACAAATCTTCTTTCTGTCTTTATCTACCCAGTCAACAATATTAGAATGTAAAGTCACGTACTCTGAATTTTGGTTGACGCAGAATGGGCATTTTCTAAAGCAACCTCTAGTAGCAAAACCGATAGAATAATCAAGATAGTATTTGTATTTATCTCTACTCTGTCCTTCAGATAGTTTTTGTTTTACATATTCGTCATATAGGTGATAGTCAGGTTTAATCTGTTCTATTTCAAACATAAGTGGAACAGCTTTATCATAAAAGAAACCAGTACCACCATATATAACATTAGACATTTTCAAAACTTCGTCAGGAACAGGTGTATCTGTAAATACTTTAGCTACATATACTCTGTCATATTCTGTAAGGTGATAATATTGAGTTAAAAACTTTACTTTATCACCTTTTTTCTTGTGCCACGCAGATAACTTCATACATACAAGGTTAGGAAAGTAATGTTTCTTTCTACCAATTAAATCAGCGTCAATAATTCCTATTTTCATTAATCTTCCTCGTAAGATTGTCCATCTAAGGAACACGGAACATCGTATTCTTTAGCAACTTTAGGTAAGTTTTGCAGTGCTTCTTTAGCTGTACGATATATCCATCCTTTATCAAGTAAAGCATAATTGGAAGGAGAACCTATCCATGCTCGTGTAAATGAGCAAACAACCCATTTCCCATAAATTAAATCGAAAGTATAGAAAGTATCGCCCACTTTCGGTTTCCACGGCAATTTGATAACTTTAGCATTACCATTAAGAAGTTGTTTTAGACAGAGCAAGCTTTCGCCCCAAGTAACGTATTGATTTTCATCATCACCTTCTACAACTCTTTCCCAAAGGCTATCATCACTAAACTTAAATATCCTATTGCCATATTTATCAATCTTAAATTTTTCATTAAGAGTTACCCCTAACATTTCAGCTATTTTGGGTATCAAATTTTCGTTCATTTCTTTATCTCCTTTCGTATATCTTGAAAACTCATTAATCCAAAACAACATGGTTATTATTACAGCACCACAAAATGTACCAATAATTAAGGCTACTAAAAAATCATACATACAAAATTACTGTTCATACTTTGCACCTGCTTCTGTTGCGATAGATGGTAATGCTTCACGAGCTTCATCTTCTGTTTTGAATATCCACCCAGCTTTAAAAAGTGCATTGTCAACAACATCGTTATCCCATAATATACCAGTAACCACCCACGTTTCATCTTTTTGCCGATAGTAAAATGAATAGTACGTTTCATCAACTTTTGGTTTCCACGGTAATTTAATAATTTCTATATTGCCAGCTAATAAATCTGTAAAAATAGTTGATGAAAGTTGTTCCCACCATTTAGAACCATCAAATTCATCTATAAATTGTTTTTCTAATCCAGTTTTGGTAATTCGGAAAATATCATCGTTATAGACATTAATTTTAAATTCTTCTTCAATATCTACGCCTAGCGTCTTACAGATTACAGGAATTAAGTTTCTGTTCATTTTTCACCTTATCTTGCGCAATTAATCAGTACATCAAATCTACGCTTTTTAACAATCTTTTCGCTGTCAAGCCACACTTCAGAAATATCTCCATCTTCATCATAGCACTCAACATTGATTTCATAGTCCTCGCAGTCATTAGCTTTTGCCCATTCGTAAAGCTCTTTAATTGTCATTGTTATCACTCCTTTCTTGCATTAATTTATATGCCATATAAAGCATAAGATAAGCGATTGAATAACCGATAATCGGCGATAAGATTACACCAGTTGTAAGAGCTTCACAGCCAGCTAATCTAGCAACTAACATAGAGATAGTTGTAATAATACATAAGATTTCAATAACCATTTAAAACACCTATTTATTCAAATCATAAGTGTTTTCCAAACTAACGATAATATCTTTGTTCTCCATGATTTTGTATGACATACGAGAATTACAATCACGCAAGATACTTACACGCTTTTTAGCTACACTCTTTTCAAAGTCATATGCTTTCAAAGAAGCCTGATACAAACCATTGGAAACTTTAGTTAAGACAGTATTTACAAGTTTAAGCATTAGCATTACCAGCTTTCTCAATATATTTCTTGTTAAAAGATTTAGCTTTCTCTAACATACGTTGCCACCATTCAAAAGGTTTATTTCTACGCAAATCAATCTGTTTTTCGTCGAGATGAGCAAAGATATTATAGAGTTCATAAGGTTTTACTTTAGGTGTCCATGTTTTAGAATGAATACGTTTTTTCATTATCTGTTTCTCCTATCTGTTTTTAAATTAATTTCGGATAAAGAAGGGTACAGAAATAGCACCCTTCTCATATCAGGGCAATATATTTAATTAGTTAATCGCACTTACTCCAACCGCAATTAGAGCAATAATAGCAACGTCCTTCGGCAATCAATGTATTTTTACCACATTCAGGACAGTTAGCAAGTTTAGGTTTGTCAGTAGATACTTTAACCATTTTAATTTCAGTAGGCACTTTTTCTACTTCTGTAAACTCAACTTTTTGTTTATCATCAAGTTTTGCTTTACCACCATTAAGTGATTTACGCATTTCAATTAAAGCACTTGCAATACAACTTGCACAAGATTTATTTACGGTCAAATCACCTTTGCGTTTCTGATTAGCGCAAGCAGGACATAAAGCAGAATTAAGATTTTTAATAACTTCATCTACTTTAATACCGCTACGCAGACACAAACTTGTAAGTCTAGTAATTGTAGCAATATTAGCCTGACAACCTTTATCAGCTCCGACAAATACTTCAAACAACTCACCATCTTTGATGTTTACAGTTACATAGAACTTAGGTACACAAGCTGTATGATACAGGAATGTTCTGCCCCATAATGAAGTTTGTGGATTACGTTTATTTGGCATAATGCTATCTAAAACAGGTGTATTAGATACAACTTCAATAGAGTTATTTTTATCTTCTATGGCTTTAGTATTTTCATCTAAAGATACATCTTGCTTATTATCTCTAGTTTTACCATGATTTTTACCTAAAATACTGATACGCTCACAGTTATCTCTAAATACTGTAATACCTTTACAGCCTTTTTGCCAAGCGTATAAGTATAAGTTAAAGATAAGGATTGGACTAACACTTTCTTTAAGATTGATTGTACTAGAGATAGCATTATCAACGTATTTTTGCATAACAGCTTGCATATCAACTCTATCGTATGGAGATACATCATAAGTATTAACTACCCACGGAAACATTTCTTTAATTTCCTTTTCGGTAATATCTTTGCCTAAAACCATATCTTTGCACATTGCACTAGATTTTAGCATATGCTCTACTGCCAACATAGAGATAGTAAACTTCTTATGTTCTTTTTCAAGTTGATGTGTAGTACGCTCATAACATACTTGATAATAAGGTTCTACACCGCCACTTTCTCTAAACAACATTGCAATACTGCCAGTAGGAGCGATAGACAAGATTGTACCATTAGCCAAACCATATTTAGAAAGTTTGTTGATAAGCTCTGCTTCAGCACCTTTTTCAGCCATATTATAGATTTCAGCATAGTTTTTGATTAATGCCTGTACATATTTTGACTTAACAGTTTTTTGCCAATCAAATTTATCAAAAGTACCATTTTTTCTAGCATTTTCAATACTAGCTTCAAAGGTGTATACTTGCATATGCTTCATAACATCTTCGATAACCTTAATGCTATCTTTACTGCCATATGGAATACCTAATGCAACCAACATATCAGCTACTCCAAATACACCAATACCGATAGAACGCCAGTTATCAATACATTTTCTATTTTCTTCTAATGGCTGTGTATCATAACCATAATCAAGAACATAGTTTGCCATATGTACAGCGTTAGTTACTGTCTGTTTAAAGCGTTCAAAATCAAATTCAGCATTACGAGTAAATGGATTTTTTACAAAGTTATAAAGATTAACACTGGAAAGATTACATGAATTATATTCATTGCCACAAAACTCCGCACAAGGATTAGTTACGTCAATCTTATAATCTTTATATTCACTAAGCATATTCCAATTACGAACTGTATCAATAAAGAGTGCACCAGGTTCAGCAAATCCATGTTGAGCTTCAGCAAACTTTGTGAAGAACTCACCAGCATTGATAGTTTTAGTAATTTCTTCGCCAGTAGCTTTTACCTTAAAGTAAAGCTGAATATCTTTATTGCCTTTAACAGCTTGTATAAATTCATCAGTGAACTTAATAGAAATGTTAGCACCCTGAACTTTATCATTATTTTGTTTGATAGTCAGAAAATCTTCAATATCAGGATGATTACAATCCATAGCGATAAGAATTGCACCTCGCCTGTTTTGTTGAGCAATCAATTCGCCAACCGAACTAAACAAATTCATAAAGCTAACAGCACCGCTAGAAGTTCTCGCTACATTCTTAACTTTAGCGTTTTTAGGTCTAAGGTTAGAAATATCTACGCCACAACCACCGCCATAAGAAAAGATACGTGCCATTTCTTTCGATACATCAAAGATACTTTCTAAATTATCTTCAGGCTTAGGAAGAATATAACAATTACTCATAGATGATTTAAATTTACCTTTAGCACCAGCACCATAAAGACTTCTGCCAGCTAAGATAAAATCACCGCTATATAAGCTGTTTTTCATAAACTTCATTACTTCATCGTCATATTCAGGAACAATACTTGCTACACGATTAACAAACATATCGAAGGCAATATCTTCGTTCTCTGTACCACCTTTATTAAAAACTTCCAGTTCTTCATCGTGATAATATTTTTTAGTCAAAATGTTTTTGGCGATATAATCTCTCCACCAAAAATCAAATTTATTGACATTAAAATTTTTAGCATAATCAATTTGAGTTTTCATGCGTTCAATAGGTGTATTCAATGTATTATCTCCTTAGTCTTTAAATCTATCTAAAGCAAAATCACCAAGAGCTTTATCACCATATGCTCTAGAAATTGCTAAAAGCAAACCAGTTCTAAGATTAAATACATCTTCGTTATCACAAACAGCTACGCCAACATATTCATTATTACCAACTTTATCCATATATTTCACACGATTACCTTTTACTTTCACAGTAATTTCATGTTTGTTAAGGCAATGATTAGTCTTTACGGCTTTAAGAGAAGCGGAATGAGCTAATACAGTTTCATGTGTATCAAGAGTAGAGCACACACAATCAAGAGGAATACTATGGTCTTTATGATAAGGAATGGGTGTATCTAAATAACTAATAAACATAAGATTAGTATTCAATGCAAGAGAAGGTTTTTTATCGTCAGCACAAACAGATTTATAATAATTTACCAAATCACCATATTTAAAACCAATAGGCTTATTCATGTAGTTTTCACCTCTTTTTTTATCATCACCAAAATCGCCATCAATAGTATTACCAAGTTTCTCTAAGAAATAGTCAGCAAGGTCTTGAACAATAGTAATATGCTCACCTTTATATTCGCCACTAATTACTGTGCAATTATAGTATTGTGGAACGATAGAACGGATAGCAATTTGATTACCCTTTTGGAAAGTTATATTAATAGAACCTTTAGCTTTCTCATTACGATAAACAGTTAAGCGCATAGAGTGCGGAAATTCTAATACATCCCCTACATCATATTTAGAAACCAACTTAACTTTATCAATATCATCTTTAGTAATGACATACATAGTAACTTTTCCACTAGGACTAAATACATCTTCTTTTACACCAATATTACCATTACTCAACTTACCTACTACTTCTAGTTTCGTACCTTTTTTAACATAATCATCACAAGTATTAGTCAGTTTAATAGTATCGGTAGTAATGAGCATATCGCCTTTTCTCAATTTATCAAAGTTCATATTCAATCTCCTTATTGGCAGACATTTTCTACAATCATTTTCAGTTGACGGATTTCTTTACCTTCTTTATTAGTATAGCTATCTTCAGCAAGTCGACCAGTTACAAGGACTTTAGCCTTTTTGCCGAAAGCAGATACAGCTTCAATAACTTCATCGTCAAAAGTAGTGCAGTTGATGAAAGCGTATTTAGTTTTATTTTCTTTATTCTTACCATTACTAAAGCTCAAAGAGAAGTTCATCAGAGAACCAGCTTTAGTAGCTTTAGTGTCACCAATATTTCCAATATAACCAGCAATAACAACTTGATTTAAAAATTTCATTTGTGCATACCTCTTTCTTTAATTAACTTGTTTATAATTTTATTATCTATACAGAACAGAAAATCTTTATATCGACTAGAGTTATCATCAGGACTAATCAAACTAACTATTTGAGCATTATCTTGATTAAAAAAATCATGTAACAGCTTGTTATTCTTATCTTCAATTACTTCATACGGCTGATTGAATTTTCCATCTAGCATATTCTTGAAGTCTGTTTGATTAACTATCGTACAAAAGTCTTTGATGATTAGTGGTTTATCGCCTGTTTTCTCATAGTATTTTTTAAACACTTTATACTGACGTTTTTTGTTTTCAATGCGAATAACTTCACCTTTAATCAAATCTTCTGTGTAAAAGTCACTAATGAATAAATCCTTATCTTGTTTAGATAATCTGTTTGTAACCTGTTTCAAACTACCACTAGCGATAGTTTGGTGAATATTAATATTCCAAGATTGGAATAGTTTAAGCAACTTCTGTTCAGCATATCTGCCAGTATTGCGGTTTCTTTTGCCTAGAGTACGTTTCTTTAACGTCTTTTTCATCTTGCAATTTCTGACAGTACACTGATTACAAATACAAGGCATTAGGCTTTAACTGTTTCTTTTTTCTTCTTAAAGAAGTTCCAGCAACAACCAATCTCTTTAGGGCAATAGCTACCTTGTTTAGTTTTATCTGTTTTGTTCATATACATACCTTCTTTCTTGTTATTTAACTTTTCTGTAAAACGCAAATGATTTTGTGTTTCTTTCAATTCCAATCGCCTTCCTTAAATCTTCTAATTGATACTCTAATTCATTAATGCTACCATTGTTATAAATTACAAACGTAGCATTATCTCTACAATAATTACAAAAGCCTTTATACTCTCTATAATTCCAATCTTGTTTAACAATGCCTTGTTTGGAATTATATAAGTGTCGGTATTCGCTAATATCAGTTGTATCTACCCATATAATAATAGGGTTTTTAACAAAGGATAATTCCTCTTTTGACATAGCGTGACTAAAAACATACTTGTACGAAGGACGTTCAATCATTCTTTGTCTGACGTAGATTTTACGCCAATTTGGATTGAACTCACACATACTTCGCCAAATAACTGTTTTCAATTTGGCAGGAGAACAGTTTTCGTCTAACAGCTTTTGCCATTCCCACATTTTTTGAGCCGCTATAAATTCAGGAATACCGATACTTCGATAAAGATATTCAGCATTTTTAAGAATAACAGAACTTCTTACCGCCATTCTCATTTGTCCCTTATGTTGATTGATTGTTTGAAAGTCATTATACATATCGTCAATCAGATAATTCATATCAATATACTTAAATCCTTTCCAATCACCATACATCATACGTGCTATTAATCCAGCTCCACTAAAAGGTTTGCCGACAACAAAGAAATTCAATTCTTTATATTTGTCTACGTAGTTTTCTTTCACTTTTTATGCTCCATATATTTCTCCTTATAATACGGACAGAACTCATTAACTCCACAATATTCCTTGCATTTTAAATCATTCCATCTGTTTTTACACAAAGGTGGTAATGTATCAGTTTCTAAAGCTTTCATCAACTTATCGTATTTAGCTTTCATATACATTCTAATCCAATGTTCAGAAATACCATTTAACCTAACAACATAGCTCATTCTGTCTAAACCATAACCTTTGGCAGTTTTATCTAAACCACCTCTGACAAGCATTTGAACTTTAATGTCTTTGACTTCTAAACCATGCTGTTTCATTAAAATCTTATAATACGATAGCTGTTTGCTAATCTCTAATACATCTTTTACACCGCCATCTTGAAATTCCTGTACCCATTTTGGTTTGCCTTTATTAACGCCACGAACGTATACACCTTTATTTACCCATCTAGGACGTTTACCTAAAGCCATAGCAATTCGATAAGCTCCAAAGAATTTAAAGTCAATTAAGGTTTTGTTTTTCATATCGTAAGCGTCAAACTGTCCTGACGTAATATCATCCTCTAGCCTAACTTCTGAAAGAAAACCATTTGGAACATTGCCTTCCATTAAACTATGACTATTTGTACCAATCATACTAGCAATAGCATTTTGCGGATTAATAGTATAATCATGTTTAATTTCTAAGTAAGTTTGCCTAGTATCTTTTAGCAGTTGTGTTACTGAAGGTTTACCATACCAAGCTCTTGTTTTCCCAACAGCCTTTAAAACAGGTAACAGCATACATCTTTCTTTCATACGGCAATCTTTATAGCACTCACTAATCTCTATTTTATTGCCGTCAAGACATTTAAAATATTTAGCTGGCATTATCCATTCTCCACACTTAAATCCATCAATCTTCCTTCTTGCTGATTATATTTAAGCTCAAACTCTCTAGCATACGTCCCTCGACGTGCTTTACCAATCGCTACACATACGTGTCCTTGTAGCTTTTCTCTTTCGTCTAAATCTAATTTGGGATTTTCTGCTGGTGTCCATGCTAAAGCAACATAATCGCCTGAAGCTTCCATATCACCTGTACCTTTTAGCATTTTAAGAGTAGGTTTAACAAAGTTATCACCTGTTCTATTTAGCTGACTAAGGATAAAGAATACTACATTATGATTTTTAGCAATTACTTTAGTGTACTTTGCACCTGCTGACATTTCTTCAAATGTGTTCATATTAAGATATTGGAAATAATCAAGAATTACATAGTCTACTTGCCCTTGTTGGATAATTCTTGTATTTGCTAAGATTATGTATTTTTCAACATCTTTGATAGTCAAATTAGATTTATCTACAACATATAATCGTTCTTGAAGTTTTTCCTTAATTTTTTGCAAGATAATAGCTTGTTGTCCGTCTTTTGCCATTTCTTCTACTTCTTTAGTAGATTTCTTTAATATTCTAGCTATAAGACGTTCATATAAACTTCCTGCTGACATTTCAAGAGAGAAGAACAATACATTCTTTTTTAATCTGATAGCATTATGCAAGGCAACTTCACAAGCTATCATTGTTTTGTATGTTCCACTATATCCTGCCCAAAACACAACATCAGTAGGTCTTAATTTCATAGCACTGTCAATACTAGGAAAACCAATTCCTAATCCTTCTGTATTTATAAGGTCGAAATAGTCAGCTACACATTTATCAGTGTCTTTAAAATCAGCTACCATTTCATCATCAAGAAAATCAATGGTAGTAATCTCTTTAACATCACTAACTGGTTTATCCCATCTCTTAGCTAAATACTCTACAATTTCAGCTTTAATCAATGGATTTTTAACCATCTTAATTTTTTCAGTAGCTACACTAAACTCTGACGTTTTATCAAAACATTCATCTAATGATTGTTTGATAGCTTTTAGAGCAATCGGTTCACTAGGTAAATCAGGAATACTTTCATCAGCTAATAACACTTCGTTAAAGTCTTTTCTATCTTTAGGATAACAAACAACTCTAACATCTAGTTTCGGAGCTAGTTCGTTGAATTTTTCCCATGTGCGCTGTATCTTAGATTGTCCAACATCGTCATTGTCAGGAGCATACATTATAACAACATTCGGAACGTGTAATAACATTTCCCTTATTTCATTAATTTGTCCTTTTGTAAGCTCACTACCACAATAAGCAACGCAAGCACAACCTTGTTGATAAGCACTCATTGCGTCAATATAGCCTTCACAGATATACAAACGCTGAAAGTTTTTTAATTGTCTTTTAGCTCTGTAAGCGTTAAACAAGAACTCGCCTTTTTCGTAAAGCTCATTGTTTTTACTATTAACATACTTAGGTAAACAATCTAAATATCGTTTACAGAAAGCTACTATCCTACCATTTTTATCATGTAATGGAATGACGATAGATTTACCTTTGCGATTATTATCATAACCAAGATAAAAGTTATCAATGGTTTCATCAGTTAATCCACGTTCATCGTGAAGATAATCACGAATTACGTCTAACTGACGATAATGTTTGTCAGCAATACTTTGATTTTTTTCAAAGATAGTTTTCTCTCTTTGCCATTCATCATCTTTTCCCAAGTCGATATTAGCTTTTTGAGCAAGCATTTCTACTGCTTCAATATAACCAATACCTTCCTGTTCACTGACAAAGTTAATAATATTGCCACCCTTACCGCAAGCAAAGCAATAGTAATTTCTATCGTTATAAATCGTAAATGAGCTTTCATTATTGCCTTCATGTAAAGGACAACAACCACGATAAGTATTACCTACTCTTTTTAAGTTGGTAGTTTGGCTGACATAATCAACCAAATCTACACTAGCTATAATTGTTTCAACTGCTGTACTACTCATAACAGTTCACCTAATAAGTCATCATTATATGCTGTAATATTTTGAGCTTTAATTTTAGCCTTTTCTGCTTTAGATTTTTCATCTTCAGCATATTTCCTAGCTTTTTCAAGACAATCAATCACAGTCATATTTTGTGGTGTAATGATTACTAAGTATTTGTAGATTTTATACAAATCACTATTACCAAAGTAATCAATAACCATATTACGAACATAGTTATAAGCACCATAGTTAAATTTCCCATGTTGATAAAGTACACCTTGCCAACATTTTTTAAAGTACATACTAGCTATCGCATTTACTTTCTGTTGAGTTGTTTTTTCCTCGAACTCTTTTAGTAGTTGCGATTGATACGTGCTTTTTATCAATCTCGAACTCTGCTCCAAAATTATCCTCTCTTTTCAATTTAGCGTATTTATTCTTTTTGAGTTCAGAAATAGTTGCTTTATCAGATGAATAGATATTAGCTAAGTCACTAACCTTTTCTATTCGGATAATAGTTTCTCTTTCTTCGTCAAATCGAATTTTCTTTGACGGCAGCTTTTCACGAACCACCCTCTGTCTAGGCATTACAACCCAAGCTCCTGCTTACAGGCGTTACAGTAGGGCTGTTGTTCGCCAGCTCTGCCAGCTTGAAAGATGATATGTTTTTTACCAGCTTCAGTAGAACTCATTTCACCCAAAGTTTTACCAGCAAAAGCACCTGACTTCATAACATAATCTCGCCAATTAACAGAGCCTTGTACTTCACCATTACTGTTCTTATTGATTGGTGGATTTTTATATCCTGCTGTTGGGATAATATCAGGGTCGGTATCGTTATCACTAGGAATTTGGAAAAGCTGTTTCATCATATATTTGAAACAACCTGTTTCAGCTTTATAAATTCTTTTGTCACCATTGTCCTGTCCCATTCCACCCATTTCGCAAGTTTCAAATTCGCCATTATCAACATCAATAATCATATACTCCTGAATGGTAGTAATAATACTTCCTGTATCGCTGATAATATTGAATTTTTTAGGAATAATAATCAATCCAACTTGTTCACAAGCATTACGAACAGCAAGTTCAATATCTTCAGCTTTCTGATAGTTGTAATTTGTTTGTTTAAAGCTAACCTTGCCATCCTTTTTGACTACACCTACTAGCTCTCTTGCTTTAGCAATTTTTTGCCAAAGATTAAGGAGTTTAGTTGATGTATTTTGCTCATCTACCTGTTCTTGTTCTACATTATCTTGTCTTTCTTCGTCCATGTTTATCTCCTTTGTTATTATCCGTTTTTAAAACGGATACGGATTTATTTAGTCAAAAAATAAGGATTAATAGCCTTAAAAGAGATACGTTCGCCATATTGCGACATTTCTCTATTATGCTTTAATCGGAAAACTACACCTTCTCTTTCCTGTTCAGGATTGAGAACAGATTTACCTACACTGTATTCAACTAACTTATCAATATCGTTAGCCATAATGAAGTTATCATCAACGATTGGAACTGTTTTCATTGTAAGATATGAAGCAATATTTCCTAATGTCCAACCATTAAATTCTTCCTGTTCTTCATCGTCAGCAAAGAAACCAATATCTTTCTGTCTGTCGATATTAAAGAAGTTAAATAGATAACATTCATATTCAGTTTCCTTATATTTATTGCCCTGAATACCAACTCCTATAATTTCGCCCTGAATAGCGAAGTCAAAATCCACGACTAACTCACGTAAACGCTCAAATTTTTCTTTAAGCTTGTATTTTTTGGTAATCGCAGAATACGGGCTATCAACTTCTAAGTCAACTTCCATATTCCTAGAGCAAATACCGAACTTACCATCCCTGATAAAAGCGGTAAAGCTTGTTCCATCTACTTTTTCAGTAGCTACAAAGACTTTGCCTTGCGCTACATCTAATTGTTTTTGAAGAACCTGTACTCTTGTTTCGTCAGTCTTATGAATAAAGGGTGGGAACGTACTCTTTCTGAAAGCTTTACTAGCTTTATAAAACTCAATTATTTCATCTTCCTTTTTCTCTATTCCCAAAACTTCAGTAACATCAGTACCTTCTTCAATATCATCATTAGTATGCAGAACGCTTAATGGCATAATCAAACCCTGACTAAATACTCCACGTATTTTCTTTGTCTTAATCGGTTTAATCTTACCTTTGCTGTTTTTGAGAAAGTCAAAATCAGGATTATCTGCAGGTGGAATACTATCAATTTCTAGGTATACAACCTTGTCACCTATTTTAAATTCACCTTTCTTGACTACACAATGCCAGCCTAAGACAGTTGCCATTTCAATGCTATCAGCGTTTTCAATGCCCTCTAGCTTTTTAATAAGCTGTACAGACGCTAACTTTCGCTCTATTATATCACTCCTATTCTTTTACAATGTTAACAAACTCAATGGTATCATCGTTATAGTTGCGTTTAAATCTAGCGATACATTCTGTCACTTCCTCTCCAATTTGATTTTCTTTAATGTCCTCTATATGAAGGATTAAAGAATTTTCTTTGCCTAATACACTAATTTTTATTGCCATCAGTTTTCAATCTCCTTTCCTGTTGACATATATAATTATATCACAGTATATTAGATACGTCAATACAGATTTTCGGATTTTTTATAAATTTTTTCGGATTTTTCTCGTTTTATACTGTACGCTTGTTTGCTTTATATTATATATGCCGTTTAGTTGTTTGTCAATCCCTTAATTATAATATTTTTCATGATTTACGGATTAAGATAAGTGTGATATAATATAGACAAGGGACATTTAAACATTGAAGGAGGTTAATATGAATAATAAGATGAAAATTGAAGTAAACGGCAAACAGTACACATTCAGATTTAATAGCTCAAAGCTACAATTTGAATGTAACTATGGCTACAAAGATAACTTCGGGCAAAGACAAAGCCGAATTATCAAAGGCAAAAGTGTTGATGAACTAACAGAAAATCTAAAGTCTACTATTAGAAAGATTGAAGATAATAATGTTCTGAAAGAAACAGTGACTTTAAAGAATTTCTTTGAGTTCTACATTACCAACATAGCTCCAATTAAGAACAGGAAAAGCACTATCAATAATAAAATCAATACCATAAAGAATATTCCTTCACATATTTGGGAAAGCAGATTGTGTGATATTACTACTATCCAATTACAGCTAATGTTTACTTCATTGCAAGATAAATATAGTCAAAACACTATCGCATCTCTACATGAAGTTTTAAGCACAGTTCTTAACCAAGCAGTCAGATATAAGATTATTACAACTAACCCATTGAAAGACTGTCCAGTAAAATCTTTTAAAAACGGAAAGAAGAATTATATCTCTTTAGAAGAAACGAAAACATTACTTACCTTTCTAAAAACTACCAAACAATACAATCATTATTACCTACCTGTTCTATTCTTAGCTTTTACTGGTTGCCGAATTGGCGAATGTTTAGGTTTACAGAAAGACGCTTTAGATATAAAGAACAATACTGTAAAAATTAAAAGTCAAGTATCTGCAGGAGTTTTCTATAATGTATTGAAAACAGATAGTAGCTTTAGAACAATCAAAGTTCCAGCATTTGTAATGCAAGAAATTTCTTCTAACCTTACTGATAGTGATTTTGTTTTCACTAATTCAAAGGGAAATTGTATAGGATATGCCGCTTTTAGATTAGCTATGAAAAACATATTCAAAAAATGTGGATTGGAATATCGTTCATTTAAGCAATTTAGAAATAGCTATGTCAAGACTGCTGTTTTAAATGGTGTCCCTTTAAAAGTTATCCAAAACATACTAGGACATAACAAACTATCTACTACTGCTGATATTTATGGTGAGCTTGAAAGCGAGGATACTTTCTATGTAGCGAATAAAATGGAGCAAGCGTATAGAACTGCATAAATAACAGTTTTTCTTGAATATTGATACATTAATAAAACATTTTTTAAAACATTTTCAAATGCTGTTGCTGATATACTTTCGCCCATATACACTGTAATGCTTTTAATTTAGTATATAGTTTAACAAAACTATACAATAAATCCACTTATAGTAAGCGTTCTACCCATATAGTGTATATAAATTAGCACTATACAAACACTATATATTATAGTATAA